>Ga0193960_1000959_pt1 | contig 11752 bp, 15 predicted proteins | sample FB_3_MG_FD_140338 | JGI IMG/M metagenome (GOLD analysis project Ga0193960, IMG submission 140338) | Microbial mat bacterial communities from the Broadkill River, Lewes, Delaware, United States - FB_3_MG | ecosystem: Environmental > Aquatic > Freshwater > River > Microbial mats | place: USA...
TATTTGTATAACCTAATTCTTTCCCCTGAGCATCTGCATTTGCAGTCCAAACAGTCTTTTTACCGATTAAATTCTCTTTTTTATCTCCAAAATGAAGTTCTGCTAATCTTCTTTCATCTGTTGAACCCTCTATAAACCACAAAAGCTCAGAGATAATAGCTTTTAAATGAGTTTTTTTAGTAGTTACTAATGGGAAACCTTCACTTAAATCAAATCGCATTTGATACCCAAATACTGAAGTAGTTCCTGTACCTGTTCTATCCTCTTTTTTAACACCTTTAGTTAAGATATGATTTAATAAATCTAAATATTGTTTCATGAAAGTTATCCTTTTTTAAATTTCGTTGTATTCTTTTCTTAAAAAAACACTAATAAGTAATGCTGCAATTGGCACTATTAAAAAGCCTAAAACATATGAATATACATGTAAAAAACCATTATTATTTAAATAGAAAAATCCTATTACTAAACCTACATATCCAAATATTCTATATAAAGATGCCATACCACCAAGACCAGATTTAAAATTTGCAAAATGATTCTGTTTAATTGGTTTCATTGCTTCTTTTATCTCCTCTTTCGTAGGATTTTCTACAATCTCTTCTTGTGGTACTTCTGGAGAATATAAATCATATTTATCATCCATCTTATCAATTTCATCATAAGAGTCATCATCATTTATATGTTCTGTTGCTCTATTGTTTACATTTTTCTTATAACCTAAGTAAGAACCTATAGTTACCATCAAAGAACTAAAAAATGCTATTTGAGTATTTAAAAGCCAATCAGTTTGCCCTTGTAACAAACAAAAAAGAATCACCCCTAAATCTAAAATAGCAAAGATTGTTATAGATTTTTTAATCATCGTCTTCTTTTTTGTATCCATTTTCCATAGCATATTTATATTTTGGATCTTCTGCTAATTTATCTAAGTCTTTTTTTGCTCGTTTGTATGCTTTATAAACATTTAAAACAGCTGCTGCTATACCATATGCAACACCTATCCATAAAGTCCAAGTATATCCTGTCCAAGACTTCAGTAAAAGTCCTATCCCTACACCTAAAGCAATCGCTACAACTATAGAGATACCCAAAGACATATTGTCTAGGGCTTCGAGTTTATCTTTATGTTTTGGTCTAACCTCTTCTATATTTTCACTATTATTTTTATTTTCTTCCATAAAAGCTATTTTCTTATTTTATGTATGTACAACAGTAGTCTGTTGGTTCATTTACTTTGATATCAAAACTAGAGTTAGCAGGAACTTCAAAGTATTCACCACCTTTAATAATCTCTAGATTACCCTCTTCACCTTTGATCTCAACTTCAACTTCACCGGCAATAATCTCCATATGTTCAGCATCATCTGTACCAAATGTATAACTTCCTGGCATCATAATTCCAAGTGTTTTTTTAGTACCATCTGCTTCATATACAGTTCTACTTGTTACTTGTCCATCAAAATACATATTTGCTTTTTTAATGATACTTGCATTTCCAAACTCTTTACTTGGCTTTTGTTTTTCAATCTCGTAATCTACCACTTTAGTATGTGTATCTAAAGCTTTTACAAAAGTAACAAACTCTACATGTTTTTCATGACTCGCATAATCTAATAGTGCCTCTTTATCATCAACAATAATTGTTAGAGCAATATCAAAAGCTCTCTCCTCTTCAGCAAAGTTTACACCAACTTCTAAAGCTCGAATAAAATCAATCTCTTCTTTAAGATTGTTTAATTTTTCAACAATTACATCTTGTTGTTCCATACCTTCATCAGATAATTTAAAAAATACTATATGTTTAATCATTATAATGTCTCCATAACTTCTTCGGCAGCTTTTAATGTTGCCTCAATATCTTCATCTGTCATAGTATCACAGATGAAACCTGTTTCATATTGACTACAAGCAAAGTAAAAACCTTTTTTTAACATCTCATGATGAAACTTTGCAAATCTGTCAAAATCACTTGTACCTACATCTTTCATATTTGATGGAATTATATCACAAAAGAAAAATCCAAACATACTTCCTCTTGTATCTACTTGCATAGAGATATCAAACTTGGCAGCTATCGCTTTTAAACCATTTGTAAGTTTTACAGCTTTTTCATTTAATCTATCGTAAATAGTAGGATCAGCTTTTAATTTTCTAAGTGATTTTAAACCTGCAGCCATAGCTACTGGATTTCCACTTAATGTACCTGCTTGGTATATTTTACCTTCAGGACTTAATTGTGCCATGATATCATTTCGTGAAGCAAAAGCACCTACAGGCATACCTGCACCGATAACTTTTCCAAATGTCACAATATCAGGAACTGTATTTACTAATCCAGAAGCACCAGTTAAAGAGGCTCTAAATCCACTCATCACTTCATCAAAGATTAATAGTGCACCATGTTTATCACACAATTCTCTACATTTTGCCAAAAACTCTTCTGTACCAGGAACTAATCCCATGTTTCCAGCGATTGGTTCTACAATGATACACGCTATATCTGATGATTCTTCAAAACAAAGTTCAAGTTGTTCTAAGTTGTTATACTCAGATAATAATGTGTGTTTTGTTAAATCAGCAGGTACTCCTGGGCTACTTGGTGCTCCAAATGTAGCCATTCCACTTCCTGCACTTACAAGTAGTGAGTCACTATGACCATGATAACAACCCTCAAACTTGATGATATTATCTCTTCCTGTTACACCACGAGCTAATCTAATAGCAGACATAACAGCTTCTGTACCACTACTTACAAATCTTACTTTATCAAGGTTATCATACATCTCAACAATTTCACTTGCTAACTCTGTTTCTAATTCTGTAGGAGCTCCAAAAGAGAGCCCTTTTTTTACAGTTTCTAAAACTACCTCTTCTATCTCTTTATTACAATGTCCAAAGATCAGTGGTCCCCAACTTTGTACAAAATCTAAATATCTATTTCCATCTACATCGATAAGGTAACTACCCTTACCTTTTTCTATAAACGGAGGAGTTCCAAGTGCTCCACTAAACGCTCTTACTGGTGAATCTACCCCACCAGGAATAACACACTTTGCTTCTTCATATGCTTTTATACTTTTATCAAACATTTTTATCCTATATCTTTATTGTATTTGTTTTATTATAGCAAAAAATTTGTTATACTTATATATAGTATTCAATAATAAATCAAGGTGGAAATGATAAAACAAAATATAATTATCTTTGATGGTGTATGTAACTTTTGTAATGCTGCTGTAAATTTCATTATTAAAAGAGATTGTGAAAAAAAATTTCTTTTTTCTTCTATGCAAAATGAAAAATCAAAAGAACTTTTAGCTCAATTTAGTATAGATAATAGTGATTTAGATACATTAATTATTATTAAAAATGATACACTTTTTATTAAAAGTGGTGCTGTTTTGGAGATAGTAAAAGAGTTCTCTGGATTTTGGTTTATACTCTCATATTGTAAAATTATTCCTAAATCTATAAGAGATTTTATCTATACATTGATCTCTCGAAATCGCTATAAATTATTCGGGAAAAAAGAGTCATGTATCATCCCTACTAAGGAGCAACAAGAGAGATTTTTAGTTTAAATCTAGGTTAGATTAGATATAGTTTTTGATCTATAGATTGAAGATTTACGTTTGTTTATAGTAATCTATAAATAAAAGAGTCTTTAATGAATACTACTCATGATATTGTTTATATACAAGGAAATCCAAAATCTGGAACACCTAAACAACATGCAAATATAAACTCTTCAATTACAGAACTTATAAAACAATATAACTACAAAACAGTAGATTCAGAACATAAAAATCTAGTAGATAAAAAGATCCCAAAAGCCAAGATATATATAGGTTTTTCAAGAGGTTCAAGGTATTTAAATAAACTAGATAACAACTCGTTAAAAATATCTATTGGTGGAATAAGTGGTTCTAAAGTACATCTCTTTAAAAACAACGATGATGATATATTAAAAGGTGATATTTCAATAAATTCGATGAACGCGCATTTTATAATCGGTGAAAATGATAAAATAAAAATAAAATCTCTTATTGACGATTTCTTAATAATTATATAAAATTTTATACAATTTTATAAAACTTAAAGTTATAATAAATTAATGAACAACTTTACTAAAATCCTTTTTCTTGCTTTTATAATATCACTTTGTATCCATTTTATGTTATATATTGCACTAGAAAAAACTATACATAACGAACATCTTAATATCAATACAACAAATAAAAAAAATGCGAACAAAAATAATGGTTTAGTAAAAGTTAAATATGTAAAAATTAAACAACCTCAAAAAAAACAAATACCGAAAAAAACTCCTATAGTAAAAGAGAAGAAAAAAATCACTAATCCAATAATAAAAAAAGAAAAAACAAATCAAAAAAAATCTGTACCACTTATAAAACTTCCTGTAGTACAAAAAGAACAGCTAGATTTAAAAAAGTTTTTTACTTTGCAAAAAGAGGAAAAAGAAAAACAAGAAAAAGAAGAAAAAAAAGCTAAAGAGATTCAACAAGAGCTTGATGAGATAAAAAAACTTCCAGAACAAACACAAAGTTATATAAAACTTTATGGTGAACAATTTTTTGATTTTTCAGAAAATCAACGAAAATATTTAAAACAAAATCTTAATAAAATTGGAGAGATTACGCAAAGGTATTTAACCTATCCTCGTATCTCTGTGCGAACAAAACAACAAGGGGTAAATGTAATAGAGTTTTTTTTACATCCTAACGGAGATATCTCTGATGTAAAAATTGTCGATAGTTCTTTTTATACTGCACTTGATGATAATACACTCGAAACAATTAGGTTAGCGTACCAAGACTATCCTAAACCAGTTGAAAAAGTAAAGATAAAAATCTTTGTAAAGTACATCTTATACTAATGAAAATTTCACTTATAATTCCTACATATAACAGAGAAAAACAGCTTATAAAAGCTATAGAATCAGTACTTTTACAAACTATACAAGTAGATGAGATTATTGTTATAGATGATGGCTCAACCGATAACACAAAAGATGTAGTAAAAAAATATGATTTAAAATATATCTATCAAGAGAATCAAGGTGTATCAAAAGCTAGAAATAGTGGGATAAAAATAGCAAAAAATGATTGGATATGTTTTTTAGATAGTGATGATATTTGGGAGAAAAATAAGTTAGAAAAGCAAATCTCTTTTCATACGCAAAATCCGAATATTTTATTTTCACATACAGATGAACTATGGATATTTAATGACAAAATTATCAAACAAAAAAAACATCAACTAAAACCAAAAGGATTTTGTTTTAAAGAAAATATTGAAAATACACTCATAGGTGCATCTACAGTGATGATACATAAAAATATTTTTAAAGATGTGGGTTATTTTGATGAGTCATTAATTGCGTGTGAAGATTATGATTTATGGCTTCGAGTACTTTATAAATATGAATTAGGTTTAATCAATGAAAAATTAATTCAAAAATTAGCTGGTCATGAAAATCAACTCTCTTTTACAACACCACTCATGGACAAATATAGAATTGAATCACTTTTAAAACATATAAATTCAACATATCAAAAAGAGATAAAAGAGCTTATATCAAGAAAATGTGACATCTTAATAAAAGGTGCAATAAAATACGAAAATAAAGATATCGAAAATTATTATATTAAATTAAAAAAGTTAAGTACTAATTAGCTATAATGAACCTTATGATAGAAAAAGAAAATTATTCATATAAGTTTGATGAAAACAGATGTGCTACATGTGAAGGTAACTGTTGTATAGGCGAATCAGGCTATATATGGATCACAAAAGAAGAGTGTGTAAAACTAAGCTCTTTGCTTAATATCTCCCTTAATGAATTGGGAGAGAAGTACTTATTTAAAGTTAATTACAAATATTCTATAAGAGAAAAACAAATCGCACAAAATAGTTATGCTTGTGTATTTTTTGATTTAGAAAAAAAACAATGTAGTGTATATGATGCACGACCAAGTCAATGTAGAACATTTCCATTTTGGGAATATTTTAAAAACAATATAGAAGAGGTAAAAGAAGAATGTCCAGCTATAGTAGAATAATATTACTTACTTTATTTCTATTTACCTCCTTAGTAAAAGCCTCTTCAGAAAATCAAGAAGATCTATTTATTATGTTGGCTTTAGATAGTGAAAAAAAACAAGACAATCTCAAAAGTTTTAACTATTATAAAACACTCTATAAAGACACAAACAGTCAAGAGTACTTAAAAAAAGCTATTTTTTACAGTTATAAAGCAAAAAAGTTTAAGGATATGTATACATTATCAAAAAAAGCACTTAAAGTTTTTCCTAAGTATCAAGAGTATTATTATCAACAAATCATTATTGCCTTATTGTCACAAAATAAAACAACTGAAGCACTCAAGCAAGCAAAAATACTTATCAAAAAACATCCAAATGCTACTAGTTATGAGATTATGGCAAATGTTTTTTATGCAAGAGAAAACTATAAAGAATCTTCAAAGTACTATGAAAGTGCCTATACTATAAATCAAAATGAAAAAACACTGGTAAAACTCACTACCGTTTTATATACTTATCTTAATCAAAAAGATGTAGCACTAGCATATCTAGAGACCTACTTGCAAACAAAAGGTTGCAGTAAATTAGTATGTGATAAACTAATGCTTATCTATCAAGAACAAGGTAATGTTGATGGGATGTTATCTATTTTAAATAGAATGTATTTAAAATATAAAAAAGATCCAGCTCTTAAAAAAACAACACTTATGATTCAAAACCTAATCGTAACATTATTAGAAAATAAAGATATTAAAGAAGCAATAAAATTTTTAGAAGAAACTAAAATAGATCAAGCAAAACTTGTTAATCTATATTATCAAGATGGGCAGTTAAAAAAAGCTTTAAAGATGACAAGAAAACTTTATAGAAAAACAAGAAAACCTGATTTATTAGGAAAAATTGCTATGTACGAATTTGAGTTAGCAAAAGATAAACAAAAAGTGATGAAACATGTTATAGCAAACTTTGAATTAGCACTTTCTAGTGGGATAAACAATGCTAGTTATCAAAACTATTATGGGTACTTACTTATTGATTTTGATTTAGATATCAAAAAAGGGATAGAACTTATTAAAAGTGCGTTAAAAACAAGTCCAAATAATGTTGCTTATCTTGATTCTTTAGCGTGGGGATATTATAAACTAGGAGAGTGTAAAAAAGCTCTTAGTATAATGTCTGAGGTTATAAAAGTAACGGGACTAAAAGATACTGAGATAAAAATTCATTGGACAAATATTAAAGAATGTAAAAAGGGTAAAAAATAGATGATTTTAGATGAGATTATTGAAAAAACAAAATATGATTTAGAGAAAAGAAAAAAAGATATTACTTTAGAGATGATGGGGAGAAGTTTATCTCATAATCCATATGCACCAAGAGATGTAAAAAAGTTTTTAACTGCTACAAAAGATGAACCTATAAGAATTATAGCAGAGGTTAAAAAAGCGAGTCCTAGTAAAGGGATAATTAGAGAAGATTTTGATCCTATTGCAATAGCTCAAGAGTATAGTAAAAATGGCGCAAATGCGATCTCTGTTTTAACAGAACCACACTACTTTAAGGGTGATTTAGAGTATCTTACAAGTATAAGAAGATATGTACCTACTCCACTTTTAAGAAAAGATTTTATTGTAGATAAATATCAAATCGTAGAAGCTTTAGTGTATGGAGCAGATTTCATACTCTTAATTGCAAAAGCATTAGCTAAAAAAGAGTTACAAGAGTTATATGACTATGCTTTACATTTAGGGCTTGAAGTTTTAGTTGAGATTCATGATGTAGAAGATTTAAAAAAAGCGATGGCTTGTGGTGCTCATATAGTAGGAATTAATCATAGAAATTTAGATACATTTGAAATGGATATGAATCTTTGTCATAAACTAATACCTATGATACCCAATGGTAAAATCATCGTAGCAGAAAGCGGTGTATCAGACCAAGCTATAATTAAAGAGTTAAGTGAAGCTGGAGCTGATGCTTTTTTAATAGGTGAACACTTTATGAGACAAAACGATATAGGTGCTGAAGTTCGTGAACTAAAAAACAGTCCAACAAACCTTTTTAAATAATCTTAAAGTCTGAATGGAAGATTTAAAATCTCAAATCATCGAGAAATTTACAGATGAAATAAAAGCATTAGATTTATCTATGGATGAATCTAAACTTACATTAAAATGCAATACCTTGATGGAAAACTTACTCAATACTATTTTGATAAAAAGGGAACAAATAAATGTTCCTTTATCACAAACATCCAATAACAACGATTTTAATTTAGACTTTAACAATAACTTGTGTGCTGGCAAATCATCTGATACAGTTTTAAATGACAATCCTTATGGACAGACTCTAGTAGAAGAGATACATCAAACAAACGAATCTACAACTATTCCGAGTAACTTTAGTTTAACATATGAGATGAAAGCTTTTGCAAAATCTAAATTTGTTCATAATATTGATGATGTATTTGAAGATTTTAAACTCTACTACCAAAGTAAATCAACACTTAACAGCGATTGGGAAGCAGTATGGAAAAGATGGGTGTTAAATCAAAATAAATACAAAAACCATCTTATAAAAACTACTTTAGATGAAAATACAACTTTGAGTAATGAGATGTTACAAATTGCAAAATCTTATATCAAAGATACAGAACAAATTAAACTTGAATTTATTAAGTACAAAAACCATTATGTAGGCAATGGTGACTTAAAAGTATCATGGAATAAAGTATGGGAAAACTGGTGTATTAACCATAATCAATATAAACCAAAAGCTCCAAAAGAGCAAACCTCTAAACAAAAAGAAAAAGCAGATTATAAATGGGATTTTAGAAAAGCTAAAGATATAAGTGATAAGATTAAAGACTGGCTTGAGTTTGATGCTAAAATTAATTGGATGGAAGAGTATTATTGGAAAGATATTCATCAGTTTGATATCAAAACAAATAATGGTACACTAAAATTAGGTTGGGTAAAGATGCCACATCCTGATTTTAATAAAGATGAAATACTCTTATTTAGAGTAGATACAAATGATGCGAAATACCTTTTAAATAATGGTGAAATTGATACTGTAGAGGTGATTGAAAATGACTAAAAAACAACAAGAATTTTATAGAATAATTACAAACCAAATGTTTGATTTTAATGAAGATTTTCATAAAGATTTTACTATAGAGAGAATCGAACAAATTTCAGATGATAAACTTAAATATCTCCTTGAAGATATCACTGTGGATAAAGATAATATTGTAAAGAAAAAAGGTTTTGTTACTTATGCTAAGTTTGTATATTATGCAGATAAAATGATTGAAAATGTTTTACAACAAGCTATGCTTCCAAATCACTCTAAAGTAGAAGAACTCTATATAAAAAGAGAACTTCTTTTACACACGATAGAAACACAAACAAAAAATATTACAGAAAAAAACCAACTCATAAAAGACCTAGAAGATAAAAAAGTTATGTTTAAAGATAATGGTAAAAATATTTTAGATGAGATAGATTATTTTATCATAGAACAGTTTGGATTTTATAACTTCTTTGATCAAAATAAAAACTATATGATTAAAGAAAAAATCGATGAATTTTACAAACAATACACTAAAAATAAAATTTTAGAAACAAAAAGTAATCCTACATTACAGCTTTCACATGAAAACAGATGACAATAAGTATCTTTTTCTTTTAATACTGCTTTCTCTAGTATTTTTAGCTTTAAACTCTATTTTGTGTAAAGCCGCTTTACTTCATAATTCTATTGACCCTTATAGTTTTACTTTTTTTAGACTTTTATTTGCAATGATAATGCTACTTAGTATCTATTTTTATAGATTTAAATCAATAACTTTTATTAAAAATAAAAACTGGTTAAGCTCTTTTATGCTTTTTGTATATGCTATCTCTTTTTCATATGCTTATATTAACATAGATGCTGGTTTTGGAGCTTTATTGCTTTTTGGAGTGGTACAAGTTGTTATGGTTGTAAGTTCGCTATTTCATAAAGAAAAATTAACTTTTTTAAAAATTGCTGGTTTATTTTTATCTCTGACTGGTTTAATCTATCTTATCTATCCAAAAGATTCATTTGAGGTTTCTTTACCACATGCTCTACTAATGATACTTGCAGGTATTGCATGGGCTTTATATAGTGTTCTAGGGAAAAAATCAATTGATGCAATTGGAAATACTACAGATAATTTTATAAAAGCTTGTTTGTATATAACTATTTTTTATTTTATCTTTACTGTAGATACTTTGTATATTACTCAAGAGGGACTCCTACTAGCGATTATTTCTGGTGCTATCACTTCTGCATTAGGATATATTATTTGGTACCAAGTTTTACCACAAATCAAAATAGTAACAGCGAGTGTTATTCAACTCTTTGTACCAATTATTGCTATTGGGTTAAGTGTCTTATTTTTAAATGAATCTCTTACTTTAGATTTAATTATTTCAACAATCATTGTAACAGTTGGTATAGTTTTAACAATTTTTTCTAAAAAACAGGCTACTTTTAAAGCATAAAATATGTCTCAAATCTATTATATAACTCAAAGTGACATCGAAGATCAAAATATTTTGTTTAATTTTGTGTATGAAAATATGGATGTGAATTATTATTATAGTGATAATTTTGATTTAGATTTCTATATTAAACTTGCACGTGCTGGATTTATCTCTGTTTCTCATACTGAAGATGATACACAATTTCTACTCCCTGAGATGCAGTTTGAATATGCTGTACTAGATTTTGAAAATTTACACATCTCTAAAAAAGTACAAAAACTTCTTAAAAATGCTCATCTATTTACTTTTAGTATAAATGAAAATCTTGAAGGTGTACTAGAAGGTATTCGTAAATATCACAAGGAAAATTGGGTAGAAAAAGAGTATTTAGAGATGTTAAAAATGCTTAAAAACTATAAAACTGAAAACTTAAATTTTCAACTTATTAGCTGCGAACTCAAATGTACTGAAACAGATCGTTTAATAGCAGGTGAGATAGGCTACAAAATAGGCTCCACATACACAAGTTTAAGTGGATTTACAACGAATGAAAAACGATACAACAACTACGGAAAATTACAGATAACACTACTAGCACAATATTTAGAATCAAATAACTATAGCTTTTGGAATATGGGTCATCCTTATATGCAATATAAAAAAGATTTAGGAGCCAAGATACTTACAAGAAAACAGTTTCTACAGCGATGGTTAGTAAGTATTGACTGAGGAGATACAGAAAAGACTAATTGCTTTTTAGTTATCATATGTAAAAAAGAAAATAATGCAAACACTTAAACAACTTAACAATGGTGAACTCAAAGGTATAAAACAACTCAAAATAAGTGAAAACCTTACTACATTTCCAAACAAAATATTTGATTTAGCCGAAAGTTTAGAGGTTTTAGACCTTAGCAATAATAAACTCTCAACTCTTCCAAACTTAGAGAAACTTACCAATTTAAAAATTGCTTTTTTCTCAAATAATCTTTTTAAGAAGACGCCTCATGCTTTTAAAGGGTGTACAAAACTTTATATGTTAGGTTTAAAATCAAATCAAATAGAAATTTTTGATGAAAACATCCTTCCATTAAGTATCTCATGGCTTATTTTAACTGATAATAAACTCAAAACTCTTCCTAACTCTATAGGAGATTTAATACAACTACA
>Ga0193960_1000961_pt1 | contig 11734 bp, 10 predicted proteins | sample FB_3_MG_FD_140338 | JGI IMG/M metagenome (GOLD analysis project Ga0193960, IMG submission 140338) | Microbial mat bacterial communities from the Broadkill River, Lewes, Delaware, United States - FB_3_MG | ecosystem: Environmental > Aquatic > Freshwater > River > Microbial mats | place: USA...
GTTGTAAAAAAGAGTTTAATTAAACAATTTGATAAAAGTGAAAGATATTTTTCTGTTTACTCCGCCTTTTACGCAATTGAATACACCTTATCCGGCAACTGCTTATTTAAAAGGTTTTTTAAATACAAAAAACATTAAATCCTTTCAAATGGATTTAGGTATTGAGGTTATTCTTACTCTTTTTTCTAAGGATAGTCTTCAGGAAATGTTTGATTTGGCTTATGAGCAGGATAAGATTCATACTTATAATGCTCAAAGAATTTATACCTTAAAAGAGGAGTATTTAAGACTAATTGATGATGTTGTTTCTTTTTTGCAAGGAAAAAATCACACTTTTTCAAGACAAATTTGTTCAGAAAATTTTTTACCACAAGCTTCAAGATTTGATCAGTTAGATGATTTAGATTGGGCTTTTGGAGCAATGGGGATTAAAGACAAGGCTAAGCATTTGGCAACCCTCTTTTTAGAAGATTTATCCGATTTTATTATAGAATGTGTTGATGAGCATTTTGGTTTTAGCAGATATGCAGAAAAATTAGGTGAAAGCGCAAATAGTTTTGATGCGTTGCATAAAAGTTTACAAGAAGAGTCATCTTATATAGATGAAATCACACTAAAAATATTAGATGATAGGTTGAGAGAAATTCAACCCAAATTAGTTTGTATATCGGTCCCGTTCCCTGGAAATTTATATAGTGCTTTTAAATGTGCTCAATTCATAAAAAAACAATACCCAGAAATTAAGATTTCAATGGGAGGCGGTTTTCCAAATACTGAATTGAGAAGTTTAACAGATGTTAGAGTGTTTAATTTCTTTGATTATATTACACTTGATGATGGTGAATTGCCAATTGAAATATTACTTTCAAATATTTTAAATCCGTCATCTAAGAATCCTGATTATAACAACTTCAAAAGAACCTTTTTATTAGAAAATGGAGAGGTGGTTTACAATAATTCGTCAGTAAGGAATAGTTATAAGCAAGCTGAATTAGGTACACCAGATTATTCAGATTTATTATTAGAAAATTATATTTCAGTAATTGAAATTGCCAATCCAATGCACAGTTTGTGGAGTGATGGTAGATGGAATAAATTAACGTTGGCTCACGGCTGTTATTGGGGGAAATGTACTTTTTGTGATGTTACTTTAGACTATATTAAAACTTACGAGCCCGTTGCCGCTAATTTGTTAGTAGATAGAATTGAACAAATAATTGAGCAAACTGGAGATAATGGATTTCATTTTGTAGATGAAGCAGCTCCTCCAGCTTTAATGAGAGAAGTTGCATTAGAAATTCTTAAGAGAAAATTATCAGTTACCTGGTGGACAAATATTCGTTTTGAAAAAAGTTTTACACGAGATTTATGTTTGCTATTAAAAGCTTCAGGTTGTATTGCTGTTTCGGGTGGATTAGAAGTTGCTTCGGATAGGTTATTGGCTTTAATTGATAAAGGGGTTACGGTTGAACAAGTGGCTCAGGTAACCAATAATTTTACTGAAGCAGGGATAATGGTTCATGCATATTTAATGTATGGATTTCCTACCCAAACTGTTAGAGAAACTATTGATAGTCTTGAAATGGTAAGGCAACTATTTGAGTTAGGGACTATTCAATCTGGTTTTTGGCATCAGTTTTCATTAACAGCTCATAGTCCCATTGGTCAAAATCCTTCTGATTATGGGGTAATACCAAATTATAAAGATATTTCATTTGCAAATAATGATGTAGCATTTGAAGATGCAACAGGAATTGCACATGAAAAATTTAGTTTCGGTTTAAAAAAATCAATATTCAATTTTATGAATGGTGTTGGATTTGATTTGCCTTTACAGGAATGGTTTGACTTTAAAATTCCTAACACGAAAATTGAAGAAGATTTTATTGTTTCTAGTTTGACGAATATTGTTAGAGTAAAACCTTCAGCAAAAATTTATTGGATAGGTTGTAGACCTATAGTTTCTTCTTTTTCAAAAACTAAAAAAGGCAAAGTTAAACAATTGCTCTTGCTTACTTTTCACCAAAATAGAGAAGGGTTTGAATTCTCTTTGCCAGAAAAAAAGGGAGGATGGTTAGTTGATGTGTTAGATGAAATTTCAGTTTTCAAAGGAGGTTATATTACTTATTCCCAATTAAAAAATAATTATGAATCTCATTTTGAAAATTTTGAGTTGTTTTGGAATTCGAATCAAATTAAATTATTGAGAGAAAATGGGCTGTTAGGGTTGTAATAGTTTGTTAGTTTGTGTTTTATATAAAAAATAGTACAATTCCACCTAAGGCAATAAATGCTCCAATAACTTCTTTTAATGTGACTTTTTCTTTATAAAGTAGAATTGCCGGCGGAATTATTAATACGGGTATTATTGCCATAATTGTTGATGCAATGCCTACAGTTGTGTATTTAACAGCAAGTAGAGAGGTGTAGACTCCTAAAAATGGTCCAAATATAGATCCGATTAACACAAATTTCATTGAAATAAAATCAGAGGCGGATTGTTTAACAATAGGCCATCTTTTAATTAAGGTAATTAAAATTATAAATCCAATGGTACCAGCGATAATTCTAATTTGCGTTGCAGCAAATACGTTGTAACCTTCCATACCATATTTGCTAAGAACCAAGCCTAAAGCCTGTCCTACAGATCCCAAGAAGGCAAAGAACATTCCTTTTGGTGAGAATGAAAACTGAATTTTTTTAGCTTTTATTCCAGATTTTTTATCATCTAACTTTTTCTTTTCAGTAATTACTACCATAATACCAAAAATTGTAATGAACATGGCTAGTATAGAGACAATATTCATTAATTCACCTAATACAACCCAACTAATTAAGGCTGCAATTGGAGCGCTTAACGACATAAACAACATTGAGATACGAGCACTTATTAATTCATAAGATTTAAATAAGAAATAATCTCCAAAAACAAACCCAACTATTCCTGAAATAGACATCCATATCCATTGATGAGAAGTAGCATCAGTTGGTATAAATTCTCCTCTTGAGAAAAATGAAATTACAGCGTAAATTCCAAAGGCAATAATCAATCTTAAAACATTGACTGATAAAGCACCCGATCTTCTTGTTGCGCCTTGAAATGCTAAACTTGTGGAAGTCCAGAAAACCGCAGTTAATAAAGCAAATAATTCACCTAAATGAGAGGTTAACATAGGTATAAATTTTGAGGTGCTAAAGTACTCAAAACTTTGGGTTAAATCATTAAATGAAAAAAAACAAAAAACACGCCAATTGGCGTGTTTTCTGTTTTTTTTAGTTAGTAGCAGAAATTTTTAGTTAGTAGTAAAAATTTATTTGTTATCTGCGTATAATTTTTCAACATGATTCCAGTTGATCACTTTAAAAAATGCATTGATATAATCTGGTCTTCTATTTTGGTAGTTTAAGTAATATGCATGCTCCCAAACATCTAAAGCTAAAATTGGGAAACCTCCACAACTTACACCTGGCATTAACGGGTTGTCTTGATTTGGAGTAGAACAAACTTCTACTTTTCCTCCTTTATGTACACAAAGCCAAGCCCATCCAGATCCAAATCGGGTTGCAGCTGCTTTAGCAAAAACATCTTTAAATTCATCTACAGACCCATAAGCGTCAATAATTGCATCTTTTAAATCTCCAGATAAATATCCTTTGTCTTCAGGATTCATTACATCCCAAAATAACGAGTGATTATAAAATCCACCTCCGTTATTTCTAACAGCAGCATTATCCATATCCATTCCATCTAAAATTGACTCGATAGATTTTCCTTCCAAATCAGTACCAGCAATTGCATTGTTTAAATTGTTAGTATAACCTGCATGGTGTTTGCTATGGTGAATTTCCATAGTTCTAGCGTCAATATTTGGTTCTAACGCATCGTAAGCGTACTGTAATTTTGGTAATTCAAAAGCCATATTTTTTAGTTTTTAAGTTTCTATTAATTATACTCAAAGGTAAAGAACGTTTCCCATTCTTAAAAATTATGAAAATCGAATGTTTTTATAGTGTTATTAGTATTTGTTATTTACTAATTAATAATCTGCATCCTCAGGATATTTAGCCATTAATTCTTCGGCTTTTTCAACCATGGTTTTACTTCCGCAGAAAAAAGGTACACGTTGATGAAGTTCAGTTGGTTTAATATCTAAAATTCTTCTATAACCGTCACTTGCTTTACCATTTGATTGCTCAGCTAAAAATGCCATTGGATTACACTCATATAATAAACGTAACTTTCCTTGTGGGTTTTTTGTGCTTGTAGGGTATAAATAAATACCTCCTTTAATCATGTTTCTATGGAAATCTGAAACTAATGATCCAATATATCTAGAAGTGTAAGGTCTGTTATCTTTTTCTTCCTGACAATATTTTAAATAATCTTTCACTCCTTGTGGAAAATGAACATAATTCCCTTCGTTTATAGAATAAATTCTTCCTATTTCAGGGAATTGCATGTTTGGATGCGACATATAGAAAGTTCCAATTGCAGGATTTAATGTAAATCCGTTTACACCATGACCCGATGTTAAAACTAACATTGTTGAAGTCCCATAAACAACATAACCTGCTGCTACTTGTTGATTACCTCTTTGTAAAAAATCACTTTTTTCAACAGGTGTTCCAATAGGAGTCACACGTCTGTAAATTGAAAAAATGGTACCTACTGAAACATTAACATCAATATTAGAAGAACCATCTAACGGGTCCATTAATACAATGTATTTATTTTCATTAGTTCCATGTCTACCTTTAATGGTAACAAAATCATCTTCTTCTTCACTGGCAATACCACAAACAATTTCTCTGTTAATAAGAGTTTGCATAAAAATATCATTGGCATATACATCTAATTTTTGTTGATCTTCACCCTGAATGTTAGTTGCACCTGAATCTCCAGATAAGTCTACTAGTCCAGCCTTATTAACTTTGTAGTTTACCATTTTAGCGGCTAATTTAATAGAGCTAATCAATCTACTAAATTCACCAGAAGTGGATTTATAATGTTTTTGATTTTCTATTATATATTCACCTAATGTAACATTGTTATTTTTCATTACTATTTTAGTTGTTGTTTGTGCAAATATCGAGAAAATAAATTTTATAAATACCTTTGTTTTTCAGATAGTTTGGATAAAGTTTTTTTATTTTAGCTTAAACTAAAAGTTGAAGTAAATAGTATGGGGTTTTTTATTAGAGAAGGAGAAGAAAAAGATATGCCTGCAGTATTAAAATTAATACAGGAGTTGGCAGATTTTGAAAAAGAGCCTGAGGCTGTAGAAGTTACTGTTGAAGATTTAAAAAATGATGGTTTTGGTACAATTCCATTATTTAAAACTTTTGTTGCTGAATTAGATAATGAAATTGTTGGAATGGCATTGTTTTATCCAAGGTATTCAACCTGGAAAGGAGTAACTATACATTTAGAAGATCTAATTGTATCCGAAAGCAAACGAAACTTAAAGATAGGGAAGGCACTTTATTCGAAAGTAATTGAATATGGGTTTAAAAAAGGAGTTAAACGAATTGAATGGGTAGTTTTAGATTGGAATACACCTGCAGTAGAATTTTATAAAAAGACTGGAGCAAATGTAATGACAGACTGGAATACTGTTCAAATGGACGAAGTTGCTATTAAGAATTATATGGAAACTCTTTAGAATGAAAGTTTTTAAATTTGGTGGAGCATCAGTAAAAGATGCCGATGGTGTTAAAAATGTACTTCGTGTTTTAAAACATGAGGGATTTAAAAATACGCTTATTGTAATTTCTGCAATGGGTAAAATGACCAATGCGTTTGAAAAAATTGTGAATGCTTACTGTGAAAAGAATTTAGAAGTAAACAAGAACATTGAATTTGTTAAGAATTTTCATTTAGAAATTGTAAATGAACTATTTTATAATAAAAATCACCCTATTTTTAGTGAGATTGAAATAATTTTTGGCCAATTAAGTGGGTTTTTAATTTCAAATAAAAAAAGTGATTACAATTTCATTTACGATCAAATTGTAGGATTTGGTGAATTGCTCTCAACAAAAATAGTTTGTCATTTTTTAAATGAAAACAACCTGGAATCAAATTGGTTAGATGTTAGAGAATTTATTGTAACTGATAGTCATTTTAGAGATGCAAATGTAAACTGGGAGATTACCGCTAAAAATATTACTTCCATAAATACAAGTCAATTATATATTACTCAAGGATTTTTAGGAAGCGACAATAAAGGAAATACTACTACCTTAGGGCGTGAAGGATCTGATTATACTGCAGCAATTTTTGCTTATTGTTTGAATGTAAAAAGCTTAACAATATGGAAAGACGTTGATGGCGTTTTAAACGCTGATCCACGTCATTTTGAGAAATGTACATTGTTGCAACAAATATCTTATAGTGAAGCGATAGAAATGGCTTTTTATGGTGCATCAGTTATTCATCCTAAAACATTAAAGCCTTTAGAGAATAAAAATATTCCTTTATATGTAAGGTCATTTTATGATTTAGATAAAAATGGAACTGCTGTTTTAAAAGGGAAAGATATAATTCCTGAAATTCCATGTTTTATATTAAAAAAGAATCAAAAATTAATTTCGATTTCCGCTTTGGATTTTTCTTTTATGGCTGAAAATAATTTGAGTGATATTTTTAAAATATTATATAATTATAAGTTAAAGGTCAATTTAATTCAAAATTCAGCTTTAAGTTTTTCTGTTTGTATAGAAGATAAATTTAATAATTTTGCACTTTTAATACGTGAATTAAAACTGAGTTATAAGGTTGATTTTCTTGAAGATGTTTCTCTTTATACAATAAGACATTCAAATGATATTTCAATTTCAGAAATTGAAAATAAAGGAAAAGTTTTGTTAAAACAGTCAACAATGGGAATTGTTAAAGTTGTTATGCAATAATTTTGCGTATTTTTGTATTTACCAATAATTTGAAATGAATGAGTTTAGTAACAGCTAAAGAAATTGCGAGTGTAATAAATCTTAGTAAATACGGGTTTGTAGGTACATTTTTTGGTTGGTTATTAATGAAGATTCTTAGAATTTCTACCATCAATAAAATTTATAACAAGCACAAACACTTAAAAGATTTAGAGTTTTTCACAGCCTTATTAGAGGATTTGGAAATTAAGTTTGAAATTCCAGAAGATGATTTGAAAAGGATTCCTAAAGATGGTAGTTTTATTACTGTTTCAAATCATCCACTTGGAGGGATTGATGGTGTTTTATTGTTGAAATTACTTATTGAGAAACGGCCAGACTATAAAATTATAGCTAACTTTTTATTGCATAGAATTGAGCCTATGAAGCCTTTTATTATGCCAGTAAATCCTTTTGAAGACAGGAAAGATAATAAATCTAGTCTTTCAGGGTTGAAAAATGCTTTATGCCATATAAAATCTGGAAATCCATTAGGAGTTTTTCCTGCTGGAGAAGTTTCTACATATAAAGATGGGAAATTAATTGTTGACAGACCATGGGAAGAAGGTGCCATTAAATTAATTCAAAAAGCCAAAGTTCCTGTAATACCAATTTATTTTCATGCAAGAAATAGTTCTTTATTTTATGCGCTTTCAAAATTGAATGGAAAATTAAGAACAGCTAAATTACCATCTGAACTTTTATCTCAAAAAGGTAGAGTTATTAAAGTTAGGATTGGGAAACCTATTCAGGTGAAAGATCAGGAAGCGTTTAAAAACACTCAGGATTTTTGTGATTTTATTCGAAAAAAAACCTACATGTTGGCCAATCCTTTTGAAAAGGAAGCTAAAAAGTTAAATGCATCTGCATTACTTAAAACAAGGTTGCCAAAAGAAATTGTAAGTCAGAAAAACACTGACAAATTGATTTCTGAAGTGGAAACTTTAAGAAATAATAATGGAAGATTACTTAAAAGTAAGAATTATGAAGTGTTCTTTGCTGCCAGTAAGGATATTCCAAATATGATGTTTGAAATTGGCCGTCTTCGTGAGATTACTTTTAGAGAAGTAGGTGAGGGAACCAATGAATCTATAGATTTAGATGTTTTCGATAAATACTACCATCATTTATTCTTGTGGGATTGTGTTTCAAAAAAACTTGCAGGAGCCTATAGAATGGGATTGGGTAAGGATATTTATAAAAAACACGGAATTCAAGGGTTTTATGTGCATACGCTTTTTAAGTTTGAGCCTGAATTGTATTCAATGATGGAGAATTCAATTGAAATGGGGCGTGCATTTATTATTAAAGAATATCAACAAAAACCAATGCCTTTGTTTTTACTTTGGAAAGGGATTGTCCATGTGACTTTACATTATCCGGAATATAAATATTTAATAGGTGGTGTTAGTATTAGTAATAAGTTTTCAAACTTTTCAAAATCTTTGATGATTGAGTTTATGAAATCTCATTACTATGATCCATACATTGCTCAATATATACAGCCTAAAAAAGAATATAAGGTGAAGTTAAAAGATGCGGATAAAGATTTTGTTTTTGATGCAACTAAAGCCGACATGAATAAATTTGATAAGGTGATAGATGAGCTAGAACCAGGATCTTTAAGAATCCCTGTATTGATTAAAAAGTATGTTAAACAAAATGCGCGTTTAGTAGCTTTTAATGTAGATCCTAAATTTAATAATGCGGTAGATGGATTAATGTATATTAGAGTGGCAGATATACCTGAAAGCACTGTAAAGCCAGTAATGGAAGAATTTCAAGCTGAATTGGAAAGTAAAGCTGATTTTGACAAATAAAATTATTCTAATAAAAAAGCTCATTATTAAATAATGAGCTTTTTTATTTTATTAGAACCATTCTTTTTTATTGGTTTGGTACATATAAACAAATTCTTCATCAGATTTTGTTAAATATATAATACCCTCTATTAATCCTATAATACTAGTAATAGCACCACCAATTCCACAAGTTAATACAGTTATTGCAAGCATAATTATTCCTTGAGTTGTGTATCCTAGTACAAATTTATGGAGCCCTAAAGAGCCTAAAATGATTCCTAAAATACCAGCTAATACTCTTTTACTTTGATCGCTGTTGTTTGGAATTACGTTTCCGTTTTCATCAATTACGTCCATTTTTTTATTTATTTTATGTGATTATTTTGCAGTTATTTAAATGCTGAATCAATCGGTTCCCACAATTCAATTTTATTTCCGTCAGGGTCTAAAATCCAACCAAAGTTTCCATATTCATATTCTTGAATCTCACCTACAATTTCAACACCTTCTTTTTTAAGCTTCTTTATAAGTTCTTTTAAATTGTGAACTCTGTAATTAAACATATAGTCCTTGTCAGAAGGGTTGAAATAATCCGTATCACTTTTAAAAGGACTCCATTGCGTGCTTGCTTGCTGGTTGTTTTTATCTTTCCACCAAAAAGTACATCCCCAATCATCAATATTAAAACCTAAATGATTTTTGTACCACTCCTTCAATTTTGCTGGATCTTTAGTTTTAAAAAATAGACCTCCAATACCGGTTACTCTTTTTTCTTCCGAAATAGACTCAATTTTATTCTTTGAGTAAAATAAAGCGCCAACTTTATCTACAATAGTTTGAGCCAGTTTAATTTTTGATTCAACAGTCCAGCCAGCAACATGTGGAGAAAGTAACACATTTTTAGCTTTAATCAAATACTCAAATGCTTTTGGAAGTGTGTCATTTTCAAATAAATTTTCAAAAGACAATTTTTCATATTCAAGAACATCCAAACAAGCTCCTAATACCTTTTTACTTATTAGTGCTTCAACAAGATGATTTGTTACAACAGCAGATCCTCTTGCAGTATTAATTAGGTAAAAAGGTTTTTTAAAATCGTTAATAAACAAATCATTCATCATACCGTGAGACAACTTATTAAAAGGTGTGTGCAGGCTTAAAACATCTGTATTTTTCTGTAATTCTTTTAAAGATACTTGTTTACAATTTTCATCACCAACGCCTTCTTTTATATCATAACAAATAACAGTACAATCAAAACCTCTTAGTTTTTTAGCAAAGGCTTTCCCCATGTTTCCATAGCCAATAATTCCTACGGTTTTTCCTTCTAATTCAACACCTCTATTAGCTTCTCGTAGCCATTGCCCATTTCTAATTTCTGAATCTGCTTTTTTTAAATTGTTGAAGAGCGAAAGAATCATACCTAAGGCATGTTCCCCAACAGCATTTCTATTTCCTTCCGGTGCAGAAATTAATTCAACTCCTTTTAAAGCAGCGTAATCTTCATCAATACTTTCTAATCCTGCACCAACCCGCGCAATAAATTTTAGATTGATGGCTTTATCTAAAAAAAGTTTATCAATATTAAAGCGACTTCTTATTACAATACCATCATAATTATGAATTTTAGATTCAATTATTGATTTGTTTGACGTGTAATCTTCATCACAAATACAACCTAATTTTTCAAGGCCTTCTTGAAGGATATTATGATTGGTATCTATAAGAAGTACTTTCATTAGTATTGTTCATTTTCGTTAGGGAAATCTCTACTTTTTACGTCAGAAATGTAATTTTCAAATGCATTTGTCATTTCAGTATAAAGATCTAAATAACGACGTAAAAAACGTGGATGAAATTCATGTGTCATTCCTAGCATATCGTGCATTACTAATACTTGTCCGTCAACTCCATTACCAGCTCCAATTCCAATTACGGGAATTGATAAACTTTCAGCTACTTCTTTGGCAAGTTTTGCTGGAACTTTTTCTAATACTAGGGCAAAACACCCTAGTTCTTCTAACAATAATGCGTCCTCTTTTAATTTATCAGCTTCTTCCTTTTCTTTAGCTCTTACAGAGTATGTGCCAAATTTATATATTGATTGTGGAGTAAGGCCTAAATGCCCCATAACCGGAATTCCTGCTGTAAGAATACGAGAAATAGATTCTCTTATTTCAGCACCACCTTCTAATTTTACGGCATGGCCACCAGACTCTTTCATTATTCTTATGGCTGAATCCAAGGCGCATTTTGAGTTTCCTTGATAACTACCAAATGGTAAATCTACCACTACTAAACTACGATCAATAGCTCTAACTACTGAGCTAGCATGATATATCATATGATCTAATGTCATTGGTAATGTAGTTTCATGTCCAGCCATAACATTTGATGCCGAATCGCCAACTAATATTATATCCATCCCTGCATTATCAACAATTTTAGCCATGGTATAATCATAAGCCGTAAGCATGGCAATTTTCTCACCATTCTTTTTCATATCTACCAAACTTTTAGTGGTAATTCTTTTATAGTCTTTCTTTGCTGTTGACATTTTATGTTATTTAAATAAAGGGTAAAAGTAATGAAAAAAACAGATTAACCTTCAAAAGTAACTACTTAGAATTGTTGAAATAAAAGATTATTAAATAGTTTCATTGAGTTAATGTTGAACAATCTAGTTAATTTTTAAAAGTTTAAATAAGAAGTTAAAAGTTGAAAATTTGCAATATTAAAATTATATTTACTAAAAATATCTATTTTGAAAAAGGATAAAGAAAAAACAGATAAATATATTGAAGATTTAGAAGAAAAAATTGTTGATTTAAGCTTACAGTTAAAAAGTAAATCGAATGAACTCAACTCTGTGGTTGAAACCAACAAGAAGACTATAGGTAAACTGGTTCATAATTTAAAAAATCCAGTTGGTGTTATATTTTCATTTTCAGATATGATTATGGGCTCTCTTGAAGATTATACCACCGAGAAATTAGCTAAAC
>Ga0193960_1000962_pt1 | contig 11716 bp, 6 predicted proteins | sample FB_3_MG_FD_140338 | JGI IMG/M metagenome (GOLD analysis project Ga0193960, IMG submission 140338) | Microbial mat bacterial communities from the Broadkill River, Lewes, Delaware, United States - FB_3_MG | ecosystem: Environmental > Aquatic > Freshwater > River > Microbial mats | place: USA...
CCCTATATCTTTTTAGCCAAACTAACTGAAGCAGAAAATCTATAAAAGGTGACATGATGTTTTTTGTCCTCGCTATAACTGTACTTTTTGTCATTATAAGTGCGTACTTTTTTTTAAGAGCTGAAAAGTTTCAGCGAATTATTATTGGTCAAAAGCGAGAGACTAGTTCAACATTGAAAGAAAATAAAGGTCTAGTGGACTCTATGGCGCTTTTGGCAACAAAAAATGAAGAGTTCGCCAAAAACAGATTAATTCGTTTAAAAGAAAGAGCACAAGAGCAGCAGAATGATGCTTTAATTCATTATTATGAGCTGATTTCACCAATGGTTAATAATTATGCTGCAATTTTTCGTGATTGTTTAAAAGGCAAAGGCAGGCTACAAAGCATAAGTAAAAAATGTTTTGATAATTGTGATGAAAAAGCATTTAAAGAGTTTGTTAAGGTTTTAAAAAATGAAAAGCATACCAAGCGCTTTTGGTCAGCAAATAACTTAAATGGCTTTATTTCATTAGTCGAAGCGCTACTCATTTTGCATGAAGAGCAGAGTAAAGTTACTGTTTCTGCTAACGATGTAGCTAGCAAACAGTTGTTAATAAAAAAAGCTGCGAACAGCAAATAGTTTCAACTGCTCTATAATCAATTGATTCATCTAATCTCCCTTTGAATAAGAGGTTTAAAATATGACAACTTTTTCCCAAAAAGTGTTAGGTACATTCTTTTTAATAGTGCTTTCCCTTCAAATTAATGCAACTGAGAAAGGCTCAAACGCGTCTAAGAAAGATGGTGAGGCAGATAAAAACTCATGGTCAGTCAATGCTCCTCAGGGAGAATTTAAAGCTGCTACCATTGATGTTAAGTCAGGCACCTGGATGAATGTCGATGTTAGCCCTGATGGCAGTCAAATTGTATTTGATTTACTCGGTGATATTTATTTGCTTCCTATAGATGGTGGCGAAGCAAAACCATTAATGACAGATATTGCTTGGCAGATGCAGCCAAGGTTTAGTCCGGATGGTAAGTATATTGCTTTTACTTCAGATCAAGGTGGTGGTGATAACTTATGGGTAATGAACCGTGATGGAACAAATGCAAAGGCAGTAACTAATGAAACATTCCGTTTATTAAATAGCCCTTCATGGTCACCTGATAGCGAATACCTTGTTGGCCGTAAACACTTTACTGGAACTCGTTCATTGGGGGCAGGAGAAGTTTGGTTATACCATAAAACTGGTGGTAAAGGTGTCAAATTAACTAAAAGAGCTAATGAACAAAAAGATTTAGGAGAAGCGAGCTTTTCGCATGATGGAAAGTATGTTTATTTCTCTCAAGATGCAACGCCGGGGAAAACATTTCATTATTCAAAAGACTCAATTAAAGGCATTTATAAAATAAAACGTTTAGAGCTTGCTACAGGTGATATTACCACGGTTATATCAGGGAAAGGTGGTGCAATAAGGCCAACCCCTTCTCCTGATGGTCGATATTTAGCCTTTATAAGTCGTGATGATTTTCAATCAAATCTTTATTTATATGACCTTAAGAGCGGTGAAGAAACGAAAATATATAGTGATCTAGAGCGTGATATGCAAGAAACATGGGCAATACATGGTGTGTATCCTACGATTGCTTGGCTGCCTGAAAGTGATGGTTTAGTTTTCTGGGATGATGGCAAAATAAAACGATTATCTTTAGGTGACAAACAAGCGAAGACGATTGATTTTCATGTAAAAACCACCAAAAAAATTCAACAAGCATTACATTTTGAGCAACAAATCGAACAAGACAGCTTTACGACTAAAATGTTACGCGACGTCGAGGTTTCACCTGATGGTAAATATGTAGTTTTTGAATCAATGGGGCATATATACACGCGAAAATTGTCAGGGGGGAAAGCAAAACGTCTGACCCGTCAAAATGATCATTTTGAGCTAAACCCGAGCTTTTCTAGAGATGGCAAGAAAATAGTCTATGTTACTTGGAATGATGAAAAGCAAGGACAGGTTAGAGTTATTTCTGCCCGAGGTGGAAAAAGTAAACCGCTACTTAAAGAGCCTGGAAAGTATATTGAACCAAGCTTTTCTCCTGATAGTAAACAGGTTGTTTATCGCAAAGTGAAAGGTGGCTTTATCACTGATCCTAAATGGGGTTTAAATCAAGGTGTTTACTTGGTGTCAGCTAAAGGTGAATCTAAAAAATCAAAAGCTAAGTTGATTACTGAGCGTGGTGTGAAACCTCACTTTGGTTCAACGAATGATAAAATATATGTACTTCGTTCAGGTAAAAAACCACATTTAGTGAGTGTGAATATTCAAACGCAGAAAGAGCAAAAATTATATCAAGGAAAATTCGCGACAGAATATAGAGTGTCACCTAATGGAAAGTACTTAGCGTTTGCAGAACGATTTAATGTTTTTGTTACCCCGCTAGTTGAACGTGGTGATGTTATCGATATTGGTCCTAAAGCTAAAAATTTACCAATTAAAAAATTATCCAACAGAGCGGGGGAAGGTATAAGCTGGAGTAAAAAATCAGACCAGTTGTACTGGAACTTAGGCGCAACTTTATATCAAAGCAATATCAAAGGTTTATTTGATATATTAGAGGGTGAGCTTGATGAAAAAAGTCAAGATGATACCATCAAAAAGACGAATTTAGCTTATCAGAAAAAAGTTGATATACCGTCGGGGCTTATTGCTTTTGTTGGCGGTAAAGTCATTACCATGGAAGGTGAAAATATAATTGAAAATGGTGTTGTGCTGGTAGAGGGGAATAAAATTATCGCAGTAGGTGAACAAGGTGAAGTTAACATACCAAGTTCAGCGAAAAAGATTGATATTAAAGGAAAGAGCATTGTGCCAGGCTTTATCGATGCCCATGCTCATGGTTCACAAGGACAACATGAAATCATCCCACAACAGAACTGGAAAAACTATGCAAGCTTAGCTTTTGGCGTTACCACAATTCATGATCCGTCAAATGATACTACTGAGTTTTTTGCCGCCAGTGAAATGCAAAAAGCCGGTAAAATAGTTGCGCCAAGATTATACTCTACGGGCACTATTTTATATGGTGCGACCTTGCCAGGTTACACTTCGCATGTTGATAGTTTAGATGACGCTAGTTTCCATGTAGAGCGATTAAAAGCTGCGGGTGCATTTAGTGTTAAAAGCTACAATCAGCCGCGTCGTAATCAAAGACAACAGTTTATTCAAGCCGCACGTGACTTAAATATGTTAGTTGTGCCAGAAGGTGGGTCTTTATTACAACATAATTTAACTATGGTTGTTGATGGTCATACTACTTTAGAACATTCAATTCCTGTGGCTAAAATCTATGATGATATTAAGCAATTATGGTCCCAATCTGAAATGGCTTACACGCCAACATTAGGTGTCGCTTATGGTGGTATTTGGGGGGAGCATTATTGGTATGATAAAACCGATGTTTGGTTACACCCTAGATTGAGTAAATTTGTTCCAAGTGAGTATTTAGATCCACGAGCAATGAGAAGAAGCAAAGCTCCGCATCATCACTATAACCATATAAATGTGGCAAAAGGCGCTAAAGAGCTACAAGACTTAGGTATTAAAGTGAATGCTGGTGGGCATGGTCAACGCGAAGGTTTAGCGATGCACTGGGAAATATGGATGATGGCGCAAGGCGGCATGACTCCATTAGAAGCATTAAAAACAGCAACTATATCTCCAGCAAAAACATTAGGTTTATCAAAGCAACTAGGCTCTATAAAAGTAGGTAAACTGGCTGATTTAGTAGTAATCGATGGTGATGTATCCAAAGATATACGCTTAACAGATAATGTTGTATTTACTATGGTTAATGGTCGTTTATATAACGCTGAAACGATGGATGAAGTGGGCAATTATGATAATAAGCGTGATGCCTTTTACTTTGAGCACTAATGCCGTTTAGATCAATAAAGAGATAAATACTTATAACTTGTGCATAAAAGCTATATAGAATGGAGTGAATCTGAAGAAGTTTCTAAATGGAGAAACCAACCAATAAATGGATAATAAATTTGGTTGATTACATGGGGGTTTTATGTTGTTGCAGTTGTCGTTAGCTAAAAAAATAAATTTAGCATTTACGCTAATTGGTGTCGTATTTTTAAGTACAACCATCTTCTTTTTTTATGATGATGAAAAGAAGCTAGCTGAACATTTTGTTGAGCGTAATTTAGAGAGCTTAGCGTTAAATTATTTTGACTCTGTTAATACCATGATGTTAACAGGCACCATAGCTAACAGACAGTTAATACAAGATAAAATCCTCAGCCAAGATGATATTGTTGAAGCAAGAATATTACGCTCCGCTTCGTTAAATAAAGTTTTTGGCACAGGGCATGCCGATCAAAGTGCTAAAAGTTCTTTTGAGCAACAAGGCTTAGCTGGGCAAAAAGCTTTTGAGCAGTTCTCTTTGGATGGTAAGCGAATGATGAGCTTTATTATGCCGATTAAGGCGAGTAAAAATTATCGTGGTACTAACTGTTTAAACTGCCATCAAGTCGAAGAAAACCAAGTGTTAGGTGCGGTAAAACTTACCTATGACTTATCCCGTGTTGATAGTGATATCGCTAACTCAATAACCCAAGCGACTATTTTACAACTGGTTATCACCCTTATTTGCTTTGTTGCTTTAAGCTTAATTTTGAAAAAGCTGATTTTTGTTCGTTTAAAAAGATTAAGTAAAACCATTCAAACTGTAGAGAAAGATTTAGATTTAAATAAACAAATCACTGTTTATCATGATGATGAATTAGGTGCTGTTAGTTCTGCGTTAAACAGTATGATGGCGAAGTTTAAGCAAAGCTTTATTTCAATTTCTGGTGCAACTGAGCAGTTAATCGAGTCAGCTAAAAACGTTGATGAAATCTCCTCTTTAACACGTTCGGCTGTTTTAGAGCAGAAAAATGGCACCGACTCTGTTGCGGCGGCAATTAATGAACTCGATGCGTCAGCGAATGAAGTGCAACACAATACTCAAAGTGCTGCCGACAAATCAGTAACAGCAAACGAAAGGGCGTCACAAGGGTTAGCACTAGTTGAGCAAGCTAAAAAAGGAATAAATGAGCTACGTGATAAGGTAAATGAAAATACTGATATGATCACAGAGCTGAGTAGTAAAACCAATGAAGTCGGCTCCGTTTTAGAAGTCATAACTGCCATCGCAGAGCAAACTAACTTGTTAGCGCTTAATGCGGCTATTGAAGCTGCACGAGCTGGAGAGCAAGGGCGAGGATTTGCAGTTGTAGCAGATGAAGTCCGTTCATTAGCAAATCGAACCCGTGAATCTATCGAGCAAATAAATGCCACTATAAGCACATTACAAGTAGGGGCTCAAGGTGCTGTTGATTCAATGAATGAGGTTAGTCAACAGGCTAATGAAAAAGCGGATGATGTTGCGAATGTAGCTAACCTACTGGTTAATATTAGTGAAGAAATTAGAGAGTTGGATGAGCTTAATTGTCAAATTTCTAGTGCTGCAAAACAACAAAACTTGGCGGCTGATGAAATCAACATGAATGTTGTTTCTATTAGTAATGTCGCTGAAAAGTCTAGTGAGGATGCTATTCGAGGTAAAGAGATTAGTGAGCAATTACTTGCGTTGGCTTATGAACTAAATGTTCAATTAGCAAAGTTTAAATTGTAGCTTACTTGCATTATTGTTCAAAACAGCTGATATTTAATAGTCTATATAGTGTATTAAACCAAATATTTATTCAATATGAGCTGTTTTAACTTTACTAATAAATGCGTTAAACCATTACAGGGATTAGTAAAGTCTCTCTGTTTTCTTTTTATGATGCTTTGTTTGCCAACCCTGGCGTCAACGTCTGCTTCTTTTTCCTATACCGAATTTAATATTGCCTTTATTTTAGGTATTAGCTTACCTGTATTATTGTTCGCTGTGTTAATGCGAAAGCTTGTATCAATTAAATGGCAATACTTAGCCGCCATTACCCTAGCTATTTTTGTCTTTTTCTTTGGACAAGTGCTTGAGCATTCATTTCAACTACAGATGAGTTTATCCGCAGCGAGTGTTTATGTAGCTTTAGTTTGTTTGTGGCCGTTGGCGAGTGAACGAGATGACAGTTTAGCTTTGGGTGTTGTTTGCCAGCGTGAATCACTCGTGACTTGGTTTATGCATGGCATTAAAGTTCTGTTAGCTATTTTCCTTATCGCACTGTGGTTTATGGAGTTAGCTGTTACTAATGCTGCTTTTAGTTTTGGCCTTTATGCTGGCGCAGTTTTACTGATAAGTTTTACCCAAGCCGTGTCGTTGAAAAATGTTGCTGAGAAAGATTACACGGTCTTTTCTCGTTTATTGATTCAATTTATTCTCCATAGTGCCTTTTCCTTAGCATTAGGGTTATATATAAATGGTATTTCCAGTTACTACTGGGTGGTGATAGCACTACTGTTAAGCTATGTGGTCACTTTAGCCAATGGCTGTTGGTTATTAATGCAAAATATATTGCTGTTACTGAAAGGCGCTCAAAGCAATGAAACGCTCAGTAGCGAAGAACTATTTCACTATAGCTTAGATCCTGCAACTAATTTACCTATGGCTCAACAAGCATTACAGATATTTGAAGATAAATTAGCGAAAGACCACAATAAACGATATGCCGTAGTTATTTTTAACCCGGTTAATTTTCAGCAAGTAAACAATGTATTAGGTCATCGAAATTCTGATATTTTACTGTCGCAATTAGCTTATTGCTTACAGCAACAGGCCTCTGGTAATCAAGATTTGCTAAGATTCGGTTATAACCCAGAAGCAATAAGGATGGCTCGATTACAGGGATTAAACTTTTTAGTGGTTTTTGATCTGGCTAATACTGAACATGAGGCACACTATGCAATTAATGAGTTATGTCAGGACTTAGCTGATAGCGTACCTAGTGCTATGTCTTTTAAAAGTTTTTCGCTAAATTTTAAACTTGCCTTTGGTGTATCTATTTCAGGTGAAGACGGCAGTAATGTAAATGACTTAATATCCTATGCCGAAGATGCCTTATTAACCAGCATGAATAAACAACGGATGATTAGCTATTTTGATAGCGAAAGCTTACTTTATACACAGCAGCAATTATCAAGAATGGAATTGCTTAAAGCAGATATTCATGATGAAAATTTATTTTGGTACTTACAGCCACAAATAAATATCAATGAGGCTGAAATCTATGGACTGCAATTAAAAGTTCATTGGTATGAAAATGAAAATCAACCTCTAGAACTTGAAGAGTTTATTCTTGTGGCTGAGCACAGTGGCGATGTTTACCTTCTTACTAAGCAAATGTTATCCCAAGCTTTTAAAGTGTTATATTCTCTTCATCAAAAAGGTTATTACTACACTGTATCTGTTACCTTAACGAGTGACTCTTTACTTGAGGTTGATTTGGTGGAATATATTGAAACTTTGATGGAGAGGTTTCATATTTTAGGGAAATACTTAGTTATTGAGTTAGCAGAAGAAGCGATACTTGAGGCGACTGACAGGGCGAAAGCCATTATTGGCCAATTAAGAGCCTTAGAGATTTCAATTGCGATATCTGGCTTTTCTGGTAGTTATGAGTCATTACGTTATTTAAGAAAAATGGCGGTTCAACAAGTTAAAATTAATTGTCAGGCTCTTGCTGAAAGTGATGACAACCGTGTTGATAAAGCGATTATTAATTCTTTGGTAAACTTGAGCCGAACTATGAAGCTGCCACTAATTGGAACAGATTTAAGTGATGCTGTTGCACTTGATGCTTATAAAAGAATGGGTGGCAGTATTGCTCAAGGGGAAGAAGTTTACACTGGTATTGTGCCAGATGAATTAACTATTTGGCTCAAAAAGTGGAATGAGCTCAATCCTAAAAAAAGGTAAAAGGTCAGTTAATAGCGCTACATTGGTGTAGCGCTGTGAGTAGCTTTTTGTTTTAAGGTGCTATTCAATATCGAGTGCATCGGGAGATAAGATCATCCCTGTATTGTCAGCGTATAAATGATCATCTGGTAAAATAGTCACGCCGGCAAAATTAATGGCGGCATCGCACTCACCAATATCTTGATCATCAGCCCCAACAGGGATAGAGACCAGAGCTTGGATGCCAATATCTACATCTTCAATAGCATCAACATCTCTGACACTACCAAAGCAAACTATGCCTTCCCAACCATTGCTTTCTGCAAGTTGTGCTATGTCTATATCAATTAATGCCCTGCGAGTAGAACCACCACCATCGATGACTAATATTTTTCCTTCGCCGTCTTCTTGCAATACCTGTTGTATTAAGCCCATATTCTCGAAGCATTTTATGGTAACAACCTTACCACCGAAGGAACTTCTGCCACCATAATTACTGAAAATAGGATCTACTACATCAATTAAGTCAGCGTAAATATTACAAAGTTCAGAAGTATTGTATTGCATAATAAGCCTCTTAGGCAGCTGTCCAAGAATTATACTCAGTATATCTTGTTATGACTAAAATAAAACTACTATTTAGTATGGTATTACTTGAATTTAAAGGTAAAAGACTCTTTAATAGCTTAACGAAGCTATTAAATCATTATTGCTGTTTATTATGCCCTTACTGATAGAACCACAAGCACTACTTTATTTGATGCAAACGTTGGTCTTTATAGTCTTGGCATTTGTTTTTTTTATGTACTTACGCACTTTTTCTCGTCAGTACACTAAATATTGGTTAGTTAGTTTATTAACTTTAACAAGCTCTTATTTTATTCGAGCTGTGCTCCCATATCACAATGGTGTAGCTACTGATAATTCGCATTTACTTATAGTGCCTACCCTATTGGTCATTTCACAATACACGGCTTTATTATTTTTATTTGCCGGGGTATATAATGCTAAAACAAATCTAAAGCCTTCGAAAAGTGTTTTCATTTTTACTTTCAGTTTTATTGTCGTTTTTTCAATTATTAGTCATAGTTTTTTTGCCTTTGATAGTAAGAATGCTTTTAATCATTTCTACCTGACGGTAAGTTTGCCTAACTTTGTTTTTAGTGCCTGTTTTCTCGCCTTATCCTTCTATTTGTTTATTGACAAAAAACCGCATTTTTCAAGTAAAGTGCTAATGTATTTTGCTTTTATTTTGGGTTTGAGATATTTGTTTTATTCTTTTGTTTCAATACTTGCGTTAACCGAGCCTTGGTTTAAACAGCTTAGTTTTGCATTAAGATATTTTGATGTTGGGGCGATGACTGTATTAGGCTTTATTCTATTAGTTTGGATGCAAGGCGCTGAGCGTTTTGCTGCTTTAAATGCTATAAGTCGGGCTCAATATCTAGGTAAACATGACTCGCTAACAGGAGCGCTTAATCGAGAGCAAGTCATGGCAAGGTTGTCTGAGGTGATGGTCAATACATTAGAAAATAAAAAAGCATTAGCTGTATTTCTTATTGACATTAAACAGTTTAAGTTTATCAATGACACCTATGGTTTAAAGGTTGGTGACTACTTACTCGGGGAAATTGCTAATCGATTAAATAATAGTATATTTCTTCCTCAGGCTGTTGGTCGTTTAAGTGGCGATTCTTTTATGTTTGTGCTTGAATTTGAGCACTTATCTCATGTAGAGCGAGCGGTAACACATATCCATGAAATGATTAATAAGGCATTTTACTGTAACCAACAAGAGATACATATCCAAGCAAGTTTAGGGTACTGTTTTTACCCTGAGCATGCTAATAACGCCGAAGACTTATTACAAAAAGCTAATTTAGCATTGCATCATGCAGAGACAAATAACCTAGCGTCTGTTGCTTTTCAAGAAGGCATGCAGGCTCATGGTCGACATTTATTGATCATGGAGAAGCAATTAAAAGCAGCAATTGTCAACGATGAGTTTATTCTTTATTTTCAACCGCAATTAAACTTACTGACCAACAAACTTGAAGGGGTTGAAGCGTTAGTGCGTTGGCAACATCCAGAAAAAGGCTTGCTCTTACCGGCTGATTTCTTGGCAGATCTTGAAGAATTAGGTATGCATAATGAGTTTGACCAATATATTTTGGCTAAAGCGTGTAAGCATAACGCAAAATGGTTTGAGCAATACCATCGTCGAGTTGCTATTGCTGTAAATATAACCGCGATTGAATTTCAGGATGAAAAACTTGTCGCCTCAATTCAATCTTTGTTGCAAGAGTATCAATTACCTCCTAAATACCTTGAGTTAGAAATAACAGAAAACGTTGTGATGACAGATATTAACCAGGGAATGGAAACTATTGTTAAATTGCAAAATATGGGTATTAAAGTCTCTATCGATGATTTTGGTACAGGTTACTCCTCACTGTCTTATTTACGAGAACTCCCCATAGATAAAATTAAAATTGATAGAAGCTTTATTCAAGAAGTGGCTAGTAATGATTCAGATTTAACTATAGTCAAGTCCATGGTTGAGTTATCACATGGTTTAGGTAAGCGTGTACTTGCTGAAGGCGTTGAAACGGATGAACAGTTAAATGTATTGCGTCATTTAGGTTGTGACGCTGTTCAAGGGTACTTTATTAGTAAACCTTTACCAGAGAATGCCTTATTACAATACTTTACTCCTAAGGCATAACTACTAGGTTTTCTATTATTTAATGCCTTTTGGTTTACTTCTTTTTTTAAAAATATAACCACAACAATGATTTCCCTTAACTATTTCTTTGTTTTGCCGTTACAAATATTCAGAGTTGTCTATAATTAGTTTATACGGATAGCTGTCACGTAGTTTTAGTGAAAATAGTATTTACTTTTAATATTGAAATATTAAGTAGATAGAAGAAAAATAAATAAAAAATTAGTCTTAAAGGATAACGTTTATATGTTGATTAAGCATAAGTTGATTGCCAATACTGCTGTATTAATTGTTGCCATGGTATTGATGCTTTTATTATTAAATTATGAAAGTACATCCTTGCAGCATGATTTAGCGGTTGCCGAAGATATTGGAAATGTAAAAAGCTCTGTATTACAACTTCGACGAAATGAAAAAGATTTTTTGGCGAGAAAAGACCTCAAATATTCAGAGCAATTTAATCAAAATATGAAGTTATTAATGCAGCAAATTGATGCTTTAGAAAATGATTTTACAGCTATTGGAATTGAAGCGACTGAAATTGCCACTATGCGTTCTGTTTTGAATCAATATGGTAAGTATTTTGGTGACTTAGTAAAGCTTCAGCAAAGAATCGGCTTAAATCCTAAAGCAGGTTTATATGGTAATTTGCGTGGAGCAGTACATGATGTTGAAACCTTGATAGGCTCTGATGATTTTCAGTTATTAAGTCAAATGTTACAGCTACGCCGTAATGAGAAAGACTTTATGCTACGCCTTGATGAGAAGTATATTGCACGTTTATCAGGTAATGTGGATAAGTTATTAGTATCATTAGCTAATAGTTCTTTTGATGATGATAAAAAAGAACAAATAGCTTCTCTCATTGGTAGTTATAAAGGTGCTTTTCTTGATTTGACTAACGCACAAAAAGAATTAGGTTTAAATTCTAAATCAGGCATGTTGGGCCAAGTAAGAACTACAGTACATAAAGTGGATAGCAATTTGGCGCAATTAGTGCGTGTTAGTAAGGAAGCTGTTGAAGAAAATATCCAATTCATTAATACCTTAGCTTATAGTTTATTTACGGTGGTGTTAATCATCTCTTTAACGAGTGCAGTACTGATCAGCAAGAG
>Ga0193960_1000963_pt1 | contig 11696 bp, 9 predicted proteins | sample FB_3_MG_FD_140338 | JGI IMG/M metagenome (GOLD analysis project Ga0193960, IMG submission 140338) | Microbial mat bacterial communities from the Broadkill River, Lewes, Delaware, United States - FB_3_MG | ecosystem: Environmental > Aquatic > Freshwater > River > Microbial mats | place: USA...
ATGGGTGGCGGTCTCTTCGAGGCGTTCGATCTCGGCTGGCTGCAAACCATCTTCGCCCCAGCCATGGGCGGAAATCAGAGAGCGATGCACAATCAGGTCAGCGTAACGGCGAATGGGCGAGGTGAAATGCGCGTAGTTGCGTAGGGCGAGACCAAAGTGACCAAAGTTTTCTGGCGTATAATAGGCCTGCTGCATCGAGCGCAGTGTTGAGATATTGATCAGCTCGGCGTCATCCGTACCAGCAGCGCCATTCAACAGGGCGTTCAGGTGCTTGGTCTGCAAAACCTGCCCCTTTGCGAGAGGGAAGCCCGCAGCCATGGCAGTTTCGCGCAGGGACTCCAGCTTTTCCGGTGCGGGTTCTTCGTGGACCCGAAACAGAAGCGGAGACCGTTTTTTGATCAATGTCTCAGCGGCCGAAACATTGGCGAGGATCATGAATTCCTCGATCAGCTTGTGCGCATCCAGCCGGTCACGGAAGGCCACCGATGTGACCTTTCCGCTGTCGCTCAGCACGATCTTGCGTTCTGGCAGATCCAGATCCAGCGGTTCGCGCCTGGCACGCGCCTTTTTCAACGCGGCATAGGCGGCATACAGTGGCTTGATCACGGGTTCCAGGAAATGCTCGGTGCGCGGGCTCACCTGACCGTCCATGGCGTCCTGGACCTCAGCGTAATGCAGCGAGGCCTGCGAGCGCATCAAACCGCGCACAAAGCGGTGCGAGAGCTTGTTGCCCTCTGCATCCACCTGCATGCGCACCGCCAGACAGGGGCGCGGCACGCCTTCATGCAGCGAACACAGATCGCCTGACAGCCGATCAGGCAGCATTGGCACCACGCGGTCCGGGAAATAGGAGGAATTTCCGCGTTTACGGGCCTCGCGGTCCAGCTCTGACCCGGTTGTGACATAGGCGGCGACATCGGCAATGGCGACCCAGATGATATGGCCGCCAGGGTTTTTTGGATCGCTATCTGCCTCGGCATAGCAGGCGTCATCGTGATCGCGGGCATCAGCTGGGTCGATGGTGATCAGTGGCATATCGCGCAGATCTTCGCGCCCCGACAGGCCCATCGGTTTGGCGGCGTCCGCCTCAGCGACCACCTTGTCTGGGAAATCATCGGGAATGCCGTGCTGATGAATGGCGATCAGCGATACGGCCTTGGGGGCGGATGGATCACCCAGCCGGTTGATAACGCGCGCCCGTGGCAGCCCCATGCGGCCCTTGGGACCGGCCTGTTCCGCCTCCACCAGTTCACCATCCTTCGCGCCCTGTACGGCGTCTTCCAGAACGATCCACTCGTTAGAGGAGGACTTGTCGATAGGCACAATGCGGCCGCCCTCAGCCCCTTTGCGGAAGATACCAATGACCCGTTTGGGATTAACGCCGATGCGGCGGATGATCCGGGCCTCGTAGTGGTGATCCGAGCCTTCGACTTTGCTGAGGCGGGCCAGGATGCGATCGCCCTGCCCAAGGGCGGGACCCGCAGGGGTGGTGACCACCAGCACGACGGGTTCAATCCCCTCGCCGTGCCATTCCAGCGGCTGCGCATAAAGATCGCCGTTTTCATCCGGGGCCTTGACCAGCAGCACGGTGACGGGCGGCAGTTGCTCGGGATCACGATAGGTCTTGTTGCGCTTTTGGAGATGCCCTTCGGCCTCAAGCTCCCTCAGCAGGCGCTTGAGATCAATGCGGTCGGCGCCCTTGATGCCAAAGGCCTTGGCAATGTCGCGTTTCGATGTCTGGGTCGGGTGGGCGCTGATCCAATCGAGGATCTCGGCCTTGGAGGGAATACGGGTCATATCTCCCGCCTAACACGGCTGGACAGAGAGGTCATGATGAAAAGCGTTGCAGAGCGTGCAACCCTGTTCTCAGGAATTGTTGAGATCGGCTTCGGTGTCTACGTCTCGCAGCTGATCTGTCAGGGCGATCCGGTACCCAGGCAGGCCACGCAATGTATCAGCCAGTGCATGTTCACTGGACCAACGCACATCCTGAAACAGGCTGTGGGGCAGGCGTTTGGGGTGCTTGACCCCCACCAGCCAATAGCCGCCATCCGGAGCCGGGCCAAACACCGCGTCGTGATCCCCCAGGGCTGCAAAGGCGCGGGCAACATGGGCGCGGGTGATGCCGGGGATATCAGCGCCAATCAGGCAGGTGGGGCCGGGGCCAAAGCTGCGCAACATCTTTCCCATACGCTGACCCAGATCGCCCTGTCCCTGCGGGTGGCGGGCAATATCGCCGGGCCAAATGCGTGAGGAGACGGCCATATCAGGGGCAACAGCAAGCACAATCCTCCAGCGCGGATCCCGAAGGCGGCGGATCAACCGGGCGCTTTGATGGCGAAACCACCAGGTGGCAGCAATATTACCGATGTCACGCCCCAGGCGGGTCTTCACCCGGCCGGGGCGGGGCTCCTTCACCATGATGATCAGGACGGGTTTCACGCCAGCTCCAGCACCATGTCGCGGTGATCAATGCCCGCGTCATCATAGATAGGGCCAAAGGCCCGAAAGCCGAGCTTTTCATAAAAGCCAAGCGCCTGAAGCTGCGCCCCCAGTTTGACGTGAGAGATGCCGGGCGTTTCGCGGGCAATATTGATAGTGGCACGGATGATATCGGCGCCCAGCCCGGTGCCCCGGGCACGTTCCAGCACGCAGACCCGCCCGACCTTGGCCGTGCCCTCCTGAAACAGAACGCGTGCGGTCCCCACCGGGGTGTCCCCGTCGCGCGCTAGCAGATGTGTCGCCGTTGCATCCAGCGCATCCTGTTCTTCCTCAATAGGAACGCCCTGCTCTTGGACAAAAACGGTATGGCGCAGGGCAAGGCAGGTTTTAAAGTCCTCTGTCACATCAATGGTCAGGCTCATGCAAAGTAGTCTTTCAGGATGCGGGTGTAGATGGATTTGAGCTGGGTGATCTGCGCGATGGGCACGCATTCGTCGACCTGGTGCATGGTTTTGCCGACCAGGCCAAACTCCACCACCGGGCAGTGATGTTTGACAAAGCGCGCATCCGAAGTGCCGCCCGTGGTCGACAGCTCAGGCTTGAGGCCGGTCTCGGCCTCAACGGCGGTAGCAACCAGATCTGACAGGGCGCCGGGCGGGGTGATAAAGCTCTCGCCGGAGATCTTTATGGTCAGGTCGACTGAGACGCCGAACTCGTTTGTGACCCGGTCGACTTCTTCTTGCAGCCAAGTGCTGAGACTGGCGCCGCTATGGCTGTCATTGAAGCGGATATTCACCGTTGCCCTGCTCTGGGCTGGGATCACATTGGTGGCGGGGTTGCCGGTGTCGATGGTCACAACTGCCAAGGTCGAGGCATCAAAATGTTCGGTGCCCTTATCCAGTTCGTGACTGGCAAGGCGATCCATCAGCCGCGCCATGGCGTTGAGCGGGTTATTGGCACGGTGGGGATAGGCGGAGTGACCCTGTTTTCCTGTCACAGTAAACCAGGCGGTCATCGAGCCACGACGACCGATCTTGATCATCTCGCCCATGGTATTGGGGCAGGTGGGTTCGCCTACCAAACAGACATCCATCGCTTCGCCAGCTGTCTCCATATGGTCGAGCAAAGCGGTGGTGCCATCAATGGCATCGCCTTCTTCGTCTCCGGTGATGGTCAGGATGACGGCCCCGTCGGGGGGGGTGTCGGTAACAAAATCGATCGCAGCAGCGGCAAAGGCTGCAACCCCGGATTTCATATCCGTAGCACCCCGGCCATACATCACGCCCTCCTTAATCGCGGCTCCAAAAGGGGGCATGGTCCAGGCGGCCTCATCCCCCAGGGGCACCACATCGGTATGGCCATTAAAACCAAATGTACGCGCATGGCCTTTGTCGCCCCAGCGGGCAAAGAGGTTGGCAATGCCACCCCTGTCAACGCGAGTGCAGGCAAAGCCCGCTTTGGTCAGCAGTTCGTCGAGCAGTTGCAGGGCTCCGCCCTCTTCTGGAGTTACCGAGGGGCAGCGGATCAGATCTGCGGTCAAGCTGACAGGGTCAATGGGGGGCATGCAGAGGTTCCTGTGTAGTGCCGGAATTTGGCGCCTGGACTATGGTTTTAGGGGTTTAACGCGCTTTGCCAGCCCGTGCAAATAGGGGTCTCACACAAAGGGTAAAGAGCCCCATAGGTCATCCTGTCTGTTGTGCCTCTTGTGGCGCAAAAGCTGCGCGTGCTCTTTTGAAAAAACTTCCGGGATGACTCTGTGCAAAAACACGTGTTAAGAAAATATTAATTAATAAGACCAGAGGCAGGTCACCAGAGCGCAAAACACCACAAAGTGGGTTTGCCAACAAAAATAAAGGGCCGGGACAGGTCCTGGCAACGCAGTGGGACTCCGCTGTGGCGCGGCCGGTGATATGCCTCTCCAATTGAGGACTGGGCAAGGCAAATGGCGACAGCAGCAGAGCTGGGATACGATACCGGTGCGAGTGCCACCGAGATGGCCGAAGAGATATTTGGCGATGGTGTCACCGTGGTTAGCGCCGACTACACAGGCGACAGCCGATCATCGGCGATATATTCAAACGGCGATGCCCTGGCCCCCGGTGCCACACCTGGCGACACGGGTGTTATTCTGTCAACGGGACGGGCCAACAGCTACACCAACTCCAGTGGTGATCCAAACCGGGCGCCCAATACGTCACGCAATACCAGCGGCGAAAACAATAATTCCGAGTTCAACCAGGTCGCGGGTGCACGCACTTACGATGCCTCTTACCTTGATGTGAGCTTTATTCCTGACAGCTCCGTTATGACCATTGAGTTTGTGTTCTCCTCTGAAGAGTTCCCGGAATATCAGGACTCGATCTATCAGGATGTGGTGGCGGTCTGGGTCAACGGCTCGGCGGTTGAAATGGACGTCAGCGGTGGTACCGCTAATCCAGGCAATATCAGCGCCTCAATCAATGAAAACCTATACCTTGATAACACTGGGGACGATTACAACACTGAGATGGATGGCCTGACCATCACCATGACGCTGACCATGTATGTCAATCCTGGGGAGGTGAATGACATCCGCATTGGCATCGCGGATGTCGGAGATAGCAGCTATGATAGTAATCTGTTGATCGCAGCCGACTCGGTGCAAACTGATCTGGTTGCGGTGACAGATGAGGCCCATGTCGCGCCTGATGGCAGTAAAGTTGTCGATGTGTTGGCCAATGACGTCAGTCCCTCGGGCGGGGTTTTGACGATCACCCATGTCAATGGGGTAGAGGTCACGGCGGGATCCATAGTGACGCTTGCCAGTGGGCAGCAGGTAGAGGTGAACGGAGACGGCACCCTGACGCTTTATGGTGATGGGGATATTGAGGATTTCAACTTTACCTACACCGCGAGCAACGGGGAAAACAGTGACACTGGTTTTGTGAATGCCAGTTCGATTCCTTGCTTTGTGGCTGGCACCCTGATCCGCACGCCCGGCGGAGAAGTGCCGGTGGAATGTTTGCAGCCCGGCGATCTGGTAAGCACCAGGGACCATGGGGCACAACCGCTGCGTTGGATCGGTTCCCGCAGCGTTGCAGCTGAGGGCGACTTTGCGCCGATTCTTATTCGGTCGGGGTGCTTTGGATCCCATCGCGATCTGTTGGTTTCACCCCAACACCGCATCTTGCTGCGCGATGCCTATGCGGAGCTTTTGTTCGGGGAAGGTGAGGTTCTGGTGGCGGCAAAAGATCTGTTGAATGGGGGCAGTGTTTCCCGTCAGTTCGGCGGCGAGGTTACCTATGTGCACCTGTTGTTTGACCAGCACCAAGTGATCTACTCTGAAGGGCTGACAACTGAGAGTTTTTTGCCGGGACCGCAGACGGCGGAGCTGTTTGAACAACCTGTATTGCAAGAGATCTACGCGCTGTTTCCTGAGCTCGACCCTGAAACCGGCCTGGGCTATGGCGCCTCTGCCCGACCTGGGTTGAAGGCGTTTGAAGGCAGGCTATTGGCCGCTGTGCAGGCCGCCTGACGCAATGGGTTGGCTGGGCATCAATGATCTGGAGCAGGGGGGCTTAGATCTCTCCGGGCTGTCGCAGGCCCAGAGGGACGAAGGCGGTGGCGATGCATTGATGCTGCGCGGAACCTTGGTGCTAGAGATGTCGATCCCGGATAGTCGGAGGCCAGAACCGCTGTTGCTGTTCTCCCAAGGGGGCGATTGGCCCATTGATTTACGGATCCAGGCCGTGCCCGGGGGCGGGGTGAGCCTCGTGTTGCAACACTCTGGCAGCCTGTCTCATGCGACGCTTAATCCCAGCGGGGCTGGCCGCGCTGGGCAGGTCAGGTTGACCTATGCCTGGGACAGCCTGTCAGGATATGCACGCCTGGCGCTGGAACGCGCTGACAGTGATCGGGTGCAGATCACTTTGCTGCCACCGCCCTGCCCATGGCGGTATCAGGATCTGCAGGCGGTGATCTCCCCTGGGCCGTTTCGGTTTGTCGCGGAGGCCGTGACCTATCTGGCGGTCTCCACCGCCTTAGAGCCGGTAGGGCCGATGCCGGGTCTTGATCCGGCGACGCCGGTCGCGACGCCACAGGGCTATCGCCGGGTGGACAGCCTGAAACGTGGCGATCTGGTGCTCAGCGAGACAGGCGGCAGCCTACCTGTTCTACATGTCTTGCATCGGGAGGTGCCAGCCTTGGGGATCTTTCGACCCGTGACCCTGCGCGCTCCCTTCTTTGGGTTGCAGCAGGGCATACAGGTCTCAGCCTCGCAGCGGGTGGTGGTGAGCGGCAGTGAGGTCGAATATCTGTTTGGCCGACCAGAGGTTTTGGTGCCTGCACGCCATCTGATGGGGACATCCGTCGCAACGCCCGGGCAAGCCATGGGGTTTACGACGCGCTATACGCAGCTTGTGTTACCGGATCACGCCCCCTTGCTTGCGGCTGGGGCGGTTCTCGAAAGTCTCTATCTGGGAAGTCTGCGGCGCGATGCACTGCGTCTGCAAGCCAGCCAATTGGCAGCGGTGGACCGTATGACCTTGCCCGAACATGGTCCCCCCAGATATCCGGTTCTGCGAGCCTTTGACGCAGCAGTGCTGGCGGAACGTCGGGTGGCGTGAGGGGTTCAAGCTTGCCTGAGCGAGTTGAACCACCTAAGACATATTCAGAAATGCTGTATTTAGCTTTGAGGTATTGACGTGCGTGTTCTTCGCTTCATCACCCCGTTTCTCTTCCTGCTTTGGGGAAATGCGCTGACGGCGCAGGTGGTCGATGTCAATACTGTGACGCGGCCTCCGTTTTCAATGATCGAAAATGGCCAGGAAACCGGTTTCTCTATCGAGCTGTTGCGCGAGATCTCCAATCGTTTGGGCTGGGAGCTAAACATCCACCGCAAGGATACATTCTCTGAGATGTTGGCGGGCGTTAGCAACACTGAGGTGGAATTGGCAGCGGCAAATATTTCGATCACCGCGAGCCGCGAAGCTGAGATGGATTTTAGCCAACCGGTTTTTGAGAGTGGTTTGCAGATCTTGGTTCAGGCTGCAGATGTGCGTGAACCATCGCTGATGCATGCCCTGCTGTCCTGGGATCTGGCCTTGGCCATTGGGTTGGCATTTTTGCTGCTGTTGGTTGGCGGCATGTTCATGTGGGCGCTGGAGCGTCGCGCACAGCCCTATTTTGACCGCCCTCTCAAAGAGGCCTGGTTTCCTTCTTTCTGGTGGGCGCTCAATCTGGTCGTGAATGGCGGTTTTGAAGAACGGGTGCCACGCACAGCCATCGGACGGGTGTTTGGCGTAATGTTGGTGCTGTCTTCGCTCTTCATCGTGTCGATATTTGTCGCCAAGATCACCGCCGTGATGACGGTAGAGGCAATCAGCGGATCCGTTACCTCTGTGAATGACCTCTATGGCAAACGCACAGGCACCATCGAGGGGTCCACTGCGGCGAGCTTTTTGCAACGGCGCGACATCGATTACCGCGGTTTTGAGAACCTGGATGACCTTCTAGCGGCCTTTGAGGTCGGAGATATTCGAGTTGTGGTCTTTGATGCCCCAGTTTTGAACTACTATGTTCAGCAAGGCGGCAGTGAGTACGGGCGCACTGTTGGTCCCGCCTTCCTGCGTGAATACTACGGCTTTGCCTTCCCACAGGGGTCTGAGCTGACCGAGCAGGTCAATCGGAGCCTGCTCGAGATGCAGGAGGATGGCAGCTATGAGGCGCTTTATCACAGTTGGTTTGGACGGCTGAACTGACCGAAACCTTTGACAGGGTCAGGTCTGAACCGTCGCTGTGCCTGGCCTAGCAAAAATGGCTAGTGAAAGGTCGGCTCTTGGCCTTCGAAGAACGGAGTCATCTGAGCGACGATCACAGCGTTTTCTTCCAGCGCACGCTGCATCAGCGCAAGTTCTTCTTCACCGATCTCGTGACCTTCTTCCTGGCGTTCGGCCAGCGTACCATAGCCGGTGACATCCAGCGGAGCGGTATCCGCCTGCTTCAAGATGGCGACAGTTTCGCGCACGGCCTCTGCCTCATCCACGCCAGAGGCATAGATCATCAAGGCGGCCCCGGTTGCACCTTCGGGGAGGCCGTCACCCTCTTTGCGACCGATCTGAACCAGGAGCGTATAGACCTGTTGGCGGGATATCTTCTTTTTTTCCATAGCGTCGCCATAGCCCTGTCGGCGCCTTGGGGTCAATCGAATTCAGATCGATTGTACCCGCGACCCCCCTTTGGCTGAAACTGCGGCATTCACCTTGCGGTAAGGCCCATCCAGTTAGATGGGGCCCATGATTCCTTTTCTGCACTCCGGTTGCGTTCACCCCGAGTGACTTTCGACAAATAAGGGTTACGACATGCCAACCGCTTCTGAGCTGCCCATTGATACCTCTGCAACCGCTTTGGACATGGCGGAAGCAATGTTTGGCGATGGTATCTTAATCCAAAGCGCAGACTATATCGGGGCGGCGGCATCTTCGGGTATCTATACGGACGGCGACTCGGTTGCCCCTGGTGTTACGCCCTCGGACACCGGTGTCATCCTGTCCACAGGCCGGGCGACGGATATCACCAACAGTTCCGGAGATGCGAATACCTCCGCCAGCACGAGCGGCAATATGGGGACCGCTGGCAACAGCGACCTGAGCGAAATCGCCGGGGGAACCACCTTTGACGCAGCCATTTTTGAGGCGGAATTCATCCCCTCAGGGTCAACGCTTACGATGCAATTCACCTTCTCGTCTGAGGAATATCTGGAATATGTCGACCAGGGTTTCAACGATGCCATTGGGGTATGGGTCAACGGCGAAAAGGCTGAACTGACAATCGGAAACGGCGATGTTTCTATCGACAATTTCAACACCGGATCGAACGAAGATCTCTATGTCAACAACCCGCAGGGGGACAATCTATACAACACAGAGATGGACGGCTTCACAGTCACTTTGACCCTGAAGGCCCCAGTCAACCCTGATGAAGTGAATACGATCATGATCGGCATCGCTGATGCTGGGGACGCGGCATATGACTCTAACCTGTTGATTGCTGGTGATTCTATCCAAACATCACTGGTTGCTCAGGATGACGAAGTCTCTGTCCAAGAGGGCAGCGCCACGACCTTGGATGTACTGGATAATGACATCCACGCCGGTGGGACTAGTCTGACGATCACAGAAATTAACGGCCAGCCGGTTGTTGCAGGCTCGAGCGTCACCTTGGCAGGGGGCGAAGTGATTACCCTCAATCCCGACGGTACCATGTCCATCGAGGGGCAAGACGATGTGGATTCCGATGAAGAGACCACCTTCACCTATACGGTCGAAGATGATCTGGGAAACACGGATACCGGCGTTGTCGAAGTCACTACGACGCCCTGTTTTGTGGCAGGGACCCTAATTGATACACCCACCGGCCCTGTGGAGATTGAGCAGCTGCAGCCCGGTGATCTGGTGCTGACCCGTGACAATGGTGCTCAACCTCTGCGCTGGATCGGCAGCTCATTGCGCCGGGCCGAAGCCGCGGAGGCACCAGTGCGATTTGCGGCGGGCGCTTTGGGTGACCATGCAGAGCTGGAGCTGTCTCCCAGCCATAGGGTCTTGGTTCAGGACCAATGGGCCGAGGTGCTTTTTGGGACCTCTGAGGTGCTGGTTAAGGCTGCAAATCTGGTCAATGACCGCAGCATCACCCGGCGCAGGGATGCCGCACCGGTCACCTATGTGCATCTCCTGTTTGACCAGCACGAAATCATCTGTGGCAACGGGTTGGAGAGCGAGAGCTACCATCCCGGCGCTGAAACGCTGGATAGTTTTGACTCTGAAACCCGTGCTGAAGTTCTGGAGCTGATGGGGGGAGACCTTGAAGGATATGGGGCCAGCGCTCGCCTGTCCCTGAAACCTTTTGAAGCCCGCGCTTTGCTCAGCGGAACCAGTTTGACGGTTTAAATTTTGAACATCTCGCTTGCGACGGTGCTCTAAACTCTCCAAAATTATGTCTGTACATATTCAGATATAGGATATCCCATGCGGTTCTCGCTTGCACAGATCTTGCCACAGGCGTGGAAAAACGGTGGTGGCTCAACGAGGGAATTGGCGCGCGCCAGTGCGACAGGCCAGGACGAAGGGCAGATGGTCTGGCGGGCCAGCTTGGCGCAGATTAATCAAGATGGCGCTTTCTCCGCCTTTCCTGATTATAGGCGAATTCATTGCATCGTTTCCGGTGGCGGGCTGTGCCTGACCAATGCCGATGTTCAGCTTAGGGCTGATCCCTTGCAACCGTTGTTTTTTGACGGTGGTCTGGATTTGGTTGCGCAGCTGCAGGATGGCCCCTGCGAGGCCTTCAATTTGATTTACGATCCCAATCAAATCCGCCCAGAGATGCAGATTTGCGGGCTCGGCCTGCATCAACTTGGCGATGCGACACATTTGGTCTTTGTTCTGGGGGGCACACTGCGGCTGGAAAACCCTGAAGGTGTAGAGCACCTCAACCAGGGTGAAGGCTGGCACGGTGAATTCTCTGGTAACGCCCATATCTCACAGGATGGCAGAGCCATTCTGTTGCGCCTAGAGGATCTTTAAGTCCGTCCAAAAAGAATACGCGCCTCCTTTGGATCAAGGAGGCGCGCAGATTTTAAAATCGGGATCGGCAGGATCAGTCGCGCAGCAGCTCGTTGATGCCAGTCTTGGAGCGGGTCTGTGCGTCGACGCGTTTCACGATCACGGCGCAATACAGGCTGACGTTGTTCTTTGAGGGCATCGAGCCAGAAACCACCACCGAATAGGGGGGGACTTCGCCATACATCACTTCGCCGGTTTCGCGGTCGACGATTTTTGTGGATTTTCCGATGTAGACGCCCATGCCTAGAACCGAGCCTTCGCGCACGATGCAGCCTTCGACCACCTCGGAACGTGCCCCGATAAAGCAGTTGTCTTCGATGATGGTGGGGCCGGCCTGCATGGGCTCAAGAACGCCGCCGATGCCAACACCGCCTGACAGGTGCACGTTTTTGCCGATCTGGGCGCAGGAGCCAACGGTGGCCCAGGTGTCGACCATGGTGCCTTCATCGACATAGGCGCCGAGGTTCACAAAAGAGGGCATCAGCACCACGCCGGGGGCTACATAGGCGCTCTTGCGTACGATGCAGTTGGGAACGGCGCGGAACCCGGCCTCTTTCCACTCAGCATCGCCCCAGCCCATGAATTTGCTGTCGACCTTGTCCCACCAGCTGGAACCCTGCGGACCACCAGACTGCATTTCCATATCTTTGATACGGAAAC
>Ga0193960_1000967_pt1 | contig 11685 bp, 7 predicted proteins | sample FB_3_MG_FD_140338 | JGI IMG/M metagenome (GOLD analysis project Ga0193960, IMG submission 140338) | Microbial mat bacterial communities from the Broadkill River, Lewes, Delaware, United States - FB_3_MG | ecosystem: Environmental > Aquatic > Freshwater > River > Microbial mats | place: USA...
ATATCCTCTCTATGAATATTCAATCCATGAGAAACTATTTCAAAAATTACATTTTTATATAAATGCTTAGATTCTTTTATCAACGCTGAAATAGCAGATCCAGGAAATTTCAAAACTGCTTCACTTAAATATTTTGGTTCATCAACTCCAATACTTTCTCTTTCTTTAAAAATTCTAATAAGAATCGTTTCCATTTTATTAATAAATGGAATCATTATTATAACTCCCAAAGTATTAAAAATGGTATGAAACATCGCCAATTTTAACGTATAATCTGTTGCAGAAATTTTTAATAGTTCGCTTAAAAAATCAACAAGATCAGCTAAGGGAAATATCAAGATTAAAGCCACAACTCCAGTAGTCAAATTAAAAATTAAATGAGCTCCTGCCAATCTTCTACCAGCTACATTAGATTTTAATGACCCTAAAATAGCCGTAATAGTTGTACCTACATTCGCACCAATTGCAAGTGCTAAGGCATTTTCATATTCAATTTGACCTGCAGCCAAAGCCGTTAAAATTAAAGCTAATGTTGCACTGCTAGATTGTAAAATTGTTGTAATAATTATTCCTAATCCAGCATAAATAATAACCCCAAGAAAACCTGAAACTGCAAATTCAGTTAAATCTATAAACTCTTTAAAAACATCAAAACCCTCCTTCATATAATGGATCCCAAGAAAAAAGAATCCAAGTCCTGCCAATATATTTCCAACACCTTTTAATGATACTTTATTTTGAAATGAAAAAATAATTCCAAAAACCAGCATTGGCATTGCAAGAGCAGAGATTTTAATTTTTAATCCGAATGCAGCTACCAGCCACGCCGTTGCTGTAGTCCCTATATTAGCTCCAAAGATTAATCCTAAACCACCAGACAAACTAATTAAACCCGCACTTATAAACGAAATAGTAATTACAGAAACTAAAGAACTGGATTGAATGAAAGCTGTAACCAAAGCTCCAACACCTATACTTTTATACAATTTATCGGTGGCCTTTTTAAGCAAATTCTGAAGAGGTCCTTTAGTAAAAACTTTAAAACCTTCTTCTAACATTATCATTCCAAATAATAATATAGCTATCCCTGCCGATATAATTTTAAAATTTGGATTAATGAATAAAATTACAGCCAATAAAAACAGAAAAAGTATAAAAGCAATTTTCCTTATCATTCAAGTAAATTTTAACGGTAAACATACATATATTTCCTTGTTTTGACAACTGATAAAATATTAATAATTAAATAATATTGTGATTACATTGAATTGAAACTTATATGCGAATTTTGAATTAGACATAAGGAAAATTCATTTCATTAATCTATTAGTTTTTGTCAACTATTAATTGAAATGCCTGGGCTACTTCAATATAAGTAGCCCTTTTTCAGTTATCTTTGTTTTAATAATAACATAGTGTTAACATTAAATTAACATTAGAATTGGTTCTTTGCTTCGACAAAAACTAATAAATATGGATATTAAAAAATCAATTTTAGCTTTAGCTTTATGTACTTTCTTTTTGGCAAATTCTCAAGAAAAAAAAGAAAATCCGTTCACCACTAAATGGGATAATGGATTTAAAATTGAAAATGCTGATAAAAGTATTAAGATGAAATTTGGAGGTCGTATTATGTATGATTTCGGTTTTTTCTCATTAAATGATGAAGCTGAAACTAATGGTTACACCTTAGCCTCAGAAAATGGAAATGAATTTAGACGTGCTCGTTTATTTACTTCAGGTACAATTTACAAAAATGTTGATTTTAAATTACAACTTGATTTTACAGGTGGAGAAGTTGCATTAAAAGATGCCTATATTACTCTTAAAAAATTACCTGTTGTTGGAAATTTAAGAGTTGGTCACTTTAAAGAGCCTTTTAGATTAGAGGCTTTAACTAGTAGTAAATACATTACTTTTATGGAAAGAGGACTTCCTATTAGTATGATTCCTGAAAGAAATTCTGGTTTTATGTTTTTTAATGAAAACGCAAATAAAAGAATGTCATGGCAAGTTGGTTTGTTTAGAGGAGCTAACAAAGTTACTTCTGATAGTCCTGAAGCAAATGGAGATTATGCTATAACTTCAAGATTAGCTGGTGTAGCGGTAAAAAATGACAATACTCTTTTACATTTAGGTCTTTCTCATAGCTTTAGAAAACCTCAAGAAGATAAAACATATGGATATTCTGTAAGACCTGAAGTTCATATTTCAGATAAATACATTAAAACAAATGTTACCGGTGTTGAAAATATCAACCTGTTTAACTTTGAAACTGCTTTAGTTGCTAACTCTTTTTCTGTTCAAGGAGAATATTCTATTGCAAATGTTAATTCAACTATTCAAGATGAAACTTTTAATAGTTACTACATTCAAACAAGTTACTTTTTAACTGGCGAAAAAAGAAAATATAAAAACTCAGTTGTTGGATTCGATCGTGTAAAACCAATAAATAATTTTGGTGAAAATGGAATGGGCGCATTAGAATTAGCTTTGCGTTATTCTGCAATTGACGGAATGGAAAATGACAAAATGAGTAATATTTCTGCGGGTATAAACTGGCATTTAAATCCTGCTACTCGTATAATGGCAAATTATGTTATATCTAATATAGAAAACAACACTCAGTTTTCTGGAGATGGTCAATTCAATGCATTTCAAATGCGTTTTCAAATAGATTTTTAAAAAAATAATAGATAAAATAATATAACTTGTTATTTTTACAGAATATATAAAACAAAAAAATGGATAATATTTACTTATTAATGATTGTAGCTCTTGCAATCCTAGCTGTAGCGGATTTAGTAGTTGGAGTTAGTAATGATGCTGTAAACTTTTTGAATTCAGCAATTGGATCAAAAGCGGTGTCATTTAGAACTATTATGATAGTTGCCAGTATTGGTATTGCATGTGGAGCTATTTTCTCAAGTGGAATGATGGAAGTTGCTCGTAAGGGTATCTTTAATCCGAGCATGTTTATGTTTAGTGATATCATGATTATTTTTATGGCGGTTATGATAACTGATATTTTACTGCTTGATTTCTTTAACACACTTGGAATGCCAACCTCAACTACGGTATCAATCGTTTTTGAATTATTAGGTGCAGCCGTAGCTGTTGCTTTAATAAAAATTGGAGCTGGTGGTGGTGATTTTTCAGAAGTAACAAATTATATTAACACCTCAAAAGCAACTCAAATTATTTTTGGAATTCTACTTTCTGTAGTTGTTGCCTTCTCTGTTGGGGCATTTGTCCAATATATCTCAAGATTATTACTTTCATTTAATTTCGAAAGAAAAGCTAAATGGGTAGGTGCATTATTTGGAGGAGTAGCATTAACTGCTATGGTATATTTCATATTAATGAAAGGTATTAAAGGAGCTGATATAGCGAAACAGAGTTTGGATATTATTGGCGGCTTAACTATCAACAAATTTTTGGAACAATATGTTTTAAGTATTGTTTTAGTAAGTTTTATGGTTTGGTCATTATTATCATATATTTTAATTCATGCATTCAAATTTAATATTTACAAAATTATTATTGTAGTTGGAACTTTTGCATTGGCATTAGCATTTGCAGGAAATGATTTAGTGAATTTTATTGGTGTTCCAATCGCTGCATGGCAATCATTTGAAGCTTGGTCAGCATCAGGAGTTCCTGCAACTGAGTTTGCTATGGATGTGTTAGGTAAAAAAGTAGCTACACCAACCTTATTATTATTTGCAGCTGGAATGATAATGGTATTAACCTTATGGTTTTCATCCAAAGCAAAAGGAGTTGTAAAAACTTCTTTAGATTTATCAAGTCAAACAGACACTAAGGAACGTTTCCAACCAACTTTTACATCAAGAGTTTTAGTAAGAGGAACAATCTTACTTTCAAGATATTTTAATGCAGTTATTCCGAAATCAGTTGAGAAAAGAATTGAGAAGCAGTTTGAAAAACCTGTAATTCAATTAACTCAAGGAAAAACACATGAATTACCTGCTTTTGATTTGGTTCGTGCAGCAGTTAACCTTATGGTTGCTGGGGTTTTAATTTCTATAGCCACATCATATAAATTACCATTATCAACAACATATGTAACATTTATGGTTGCAATGGGTACTTCTTTAGCTGATAGAGCCTGGGGAAGTGAAAGCGCAGTTTATAGAGTTGCAGGTGTTTTAAATGTAATTGGTGGATGGTTTTTCACTGCCATAAGTGCATTTATTGCAGCAGGAGTCGCAGCTTATTTAATTTATTTAGGAGGATCTGCAATGATTGCTGTTCTGTTATTATTAGCATTCTTGTTATTGGTAAGAAACTCAATAAAACATATTAAAAAATCTAAAGAAGCTCAATCTGAAGACAGCTTGTACCGATCTGAAAGCAAATCTGTTAAAGGAGTTATTGAAGAAAGTGCTGATAACATCTCTAAAGTGTTAAAACGTGTTAGTAAAATTAATGAAAACACAATTAACGGTTTAATCAAACAAGATTTACCAACGCTTAAAAAAGCTAAAAAAGCAGTTGTAAAACTAGAAGATGAAATTGAAGATTTACAAAACAATATTTTCTATTTTATTAAGAATTTAGATGCTTCATCTGTAAGTGCAAGTAAATTCTATATTGATGTGATTGGTGATTTACAAGATATCGCACAATCTGTTTCGTTTATTTCAAAAGTTAGTCATAAACACATTAACAATAACCACAAAGGCTTGAAAGTTAATCAGGCAAAAGAACTAAAAGAAATAGATCAAAAACTTCAACATTTATTTAATAAAATCAGAGTAATTTTTGATTCTCGTTCTTTTGATCAAATAGAAAAAATAATAAAAGAAAAGCAAGGATTGTTGACAGATGTTTCAGGATACGCTCAAAAACAAGTTGAACGTACAAGAACAACGGAATCGAGTCCTAAAAATACAACTTTATACTTTAGTATTTTATTAGAAACTGAAGATTTAATAAAAGCTACAATGGATTTATTAGAATTGTATGCTACTAAGAAATAGTTGTTAAGATTATTCTTAAATAAAAACCCTCAATCTTTTTTAGATTGAGGGTTTATTTTTTTAAGATAGCCAAAAAATAAAAGAGCCTCAATAAAATTGAGACTCTAACTATTGGGTTGACTATTTATTCTTTATAATAACTGCATCCTAAATAGTTCTTACGAACGAATATTAATTCTTCAAATATAAAAAAAATGTATCTTCATATTTTTTAAATCCTAATATTTATCAACAAGATATTAACAAACACCTTTTGCTATTCTATTATTAAGAACCACACATATCACATTCATCAGGATTATTTTGAGATTCAATTAACATCGCTTTTAACTCTTCAGGAGTTAAAGGTTTTTCCTCCTCTTTTTTAGTTTTAGAAACTGTAAATTGAATTGCATTTACAGCACTTTTAGTTCTTAGATAATACATTCCAGTTTTTAAACCCGATTTCCAAGCATAAAAATGCATTGATGTTAGTTTAGAATAGTTTGCATCTTGCATAAACAAATTCAGGGATTGAGATTGATCCACAAAATAACCTCTTTGTCTAGACATATCAATTATATCCTTCATACTCATTTCCCAGACCGTTTTATACAAATCTTTTAAGTTTTGTGGTATAACATCAATATGCTGAATAGATCCGTTAGCTCGCATAATTTCCTCTTTCATATTGTTATCCCACAAATCAAGCTCAACTAAATCTTCCAATAAATGTTTATTCACAACAATAAATTCACCACTTAAGACTCTTCGGGTATAAATATTTGAAGTATAAGGCTCAAAAGCCTCGTTATTTCCAAGAATTTGGGAAGTAGAAGCCGTTGGCATTGGTGCTACTAATAACGAATTTCTAACTCCATTTTTCATTACTTTTTTGCGTAAACCTTTCCAATCCCACCTTCCACTTAAATCATCTTCTGAAACACCCCACATATTAAACTGAAATTCTCCATTAGACATTGGTGAACCTTTAAAAGTAGAATATGGTTCTTTGGTTTTTGCCATTTCCATAGATGAAGTTACTGCTGCAAAATAAATTGTTTCAAAAATTTCCTGGTTCAATTTTTTAGCTTCATCACTAGTAAATGGCATTCGTAACATAATAAAAGCATCAGACAATCCTTGAATTCCTAAGCCAATTGGCCTGTGTCGAACATTTGAATTTTCTGCTTCTTTTACAGGGTAATAATTTCTATCGATAACTGTATCTAAGTTTCTAGTAATCTTTTTAGTAACCTTAAATAGTTTTTTATGATTAAAATATTTAACCCCTTCTTTGTCCTGATCAACAAACATAGGTATAGCAATTGATGCCAAATTACATACTGCAACCTCATCTTTTGCAGTATATTCCATAATTTCAGTACATAAATTTGAAGATCGAATAGTTCCTAAATTTTTCTGATTGGATTTTCTATTAGCGGCATCTTTATACAACATATAAGGATTTCCAGTTTCAATTTGAGCTTCTAAAATTTTCTCCCACAAATCACGAGCCTTAATTGTTTTTCTACCTTTTCCAATTTCTTCATAACTGGTATACAACTTTTCAAATTCATCTCCATAGGTATCAAATAAATGAGGACATTCATTTGGACACATTAAAGTCCAGTCTCCATTCTCTTCAACTCTCTTCATGAATAAATCTGGAATCCACATTGCATAAAACAAATCTCGTGCACGCATTTCTTCCTTTCCTGTGTTTTTTCTTAAATCTAAAAAGTCAAACACATCTGCATGCCAAGGTTCCATATAAATTGCAAAAGATCCTTTACGTTTTCCACCACCCTGATCTACATAACGAGCAGTATCATTATATACTTTTAACATAGGAACAATACCATTTGAAGTACCATTTGTACCTCGAATATAAGACCCTGTAGCTCGTACATTATGAATAGATAAACCAATTCCACCAGCAGATTGGGAAATTTTAGCAGTTTGTTTCAAAGTATCATAAATCCCATCAATACTATCATCTTGAATTTGTAATAAAAAACAAGACGACATTTGAGGTTTAGGTGTACCAGAATTAAACAATGTTGGTGTTGCATGTGTAAATACCTTCTTAGACATTAACTCATAGGTCTCAATTGCTTCATCAATATCATTTAGATGAATACCAATAGAAACACGCATTAACATATGTTGTGGTCGCTCAGCAATTTCTCCATTTAATTTCAACAAATACGAACGTTCTAATGTTTTAAATCCAAAGTAGTCATAACTAAAATCTCTATTATAAATTATGGTTGAATCCAATTTAGCCGCATTATCTATTATAACCTTATAGACTTCATCTGATAGCAATGGTGCTTTTTGTCCAGTTCTTGGATTTACATAATTGTATAAATCCGTCATTACTTCAGAGAAGGTTTTTTTGGTGTTTTTATGTAAATTAGAAACAGCTATTCGTGCAGCCAGTTTTGCATAATCTGGATGTTGAACGGTCATTGTAGCAGCAATTTCTGCGGCTAAATTATCTAGCTCAGAAGTTGTAACCCCATCATACAATCCTTCAATAACTCTCATGGCCACTTTTACTGGATCTACCAGTTTATTTAAACCATAACACATTTTTCGAACTCTGGATGTGATCTTATCAAACATCACAGGTTCTTTTCTACCATCTCTTTTTAATACAAACATAGGTCACTTTTTTAGTTAGTTAATTTAAATCGTACAGGCAATTAAGCCTTTGATTTTATTAGGTTTTAAATTCAATAAACAGGTATTGAACAAGGAATATTTTGATTTTGCTGTGGTTAAAAATCTGCGTCAAAGCTGATACTACCCGTACCTCCACTTTTAACTCCAGCTTTTTGGTATTCGGAAACTCGTTTTTCAAAGAAGTTAGTTTTCCCTTCTAATGAAATCATTTCCATAAAATCAAATGGATTGGTTGAGTTGTATTCTTTTTCACAACCGTATTCAACCAATAATCTATCGGTAACAAACTCTAAATATTGAGTCATTAATTTGGCATTCATCCCAATTAAACTTACAGGTAAAGATTCTGTAATAAATATTCTTTCAATATCTAAAGCATCTATCAATATTTCTCTAATTCGTTCTTTTGGAACTTTATTTACAATATGGTTTTCATGCAAGTGCACAGCAAAGTCTGCATGCAATCCTTCATCACGATTTATTAATTCGTTTGAAAAGGTTAATCCAGGTAACAGACCACGTTTTTTCATCCAAAAAATAGAACAAAAACTTCCAGAGAAGAAAATACCTTCTACCGCAGAAAATGCAATTAATCGTTCAGCAAAACTGTCACTTTCAACCCATTTTAAAGCCCAATCGGCTTTTTCCTTAATTGCAGGGAAAATTTCAATTGCTCTAAACAATTCATCTTTTTCCTTTTCATTTTTAATATAAGTATCTATTAATAATGAGTATACTTCAGAATGAATATTCTCCATCATCAATTGAAACCCATAGAAAAATTTCGCCTCGGTATATTGTACTTCACTTACAAAATTTTCAGCTAAATTTTCATTTACAATTCCATCAGAAGCAGCAAAAAAGGCTAAAATATGTTTAATGAAATAACGTTCGTCATCATTTAATTTAGTCTCCCAATCAATTACATCTTGATGTAAATCAATTTCTTCAGCAGTCCAAATACTAGCTTCTTGTTTCTTATACCACTCCCAAATATCGTGGTGTTGAATAGGAAAAATTACGAATCGATTTTTATTTGGTTGTAATATAGGTTCAATGATTGACATTAATGTTTAATTTTTTTAGTTGTAAATAGTAGTTAGTATCGAAATAAACGAGTGAAACAAATATTGGAAAAAAAAAGATACCAAAAAGGCATACTTATTCACATTTACAAGTAAGTTTTTAACATTTATAGTGATTTTTAAATAAACGATTAATCCGTCTTAAATACTATATATCAACAACTTACAAACAACAATTCAACCTCCGCTATTGGTTTTACTGACTTCCCTAATAAAATCTTAAATCAAAAAAAAGAGTGTAACTATTTACACTCTTTTTGTAATTAAAAATAAAAAACGACTTATCCTTACATCAAATTAAAACTTGTATTTATTATTAATTTCTTGTATTCTATTTTCAAATGATTCTCCTACTTTTTCAAGTGCTTTTAATTGAGCGTCATTAATTAACCCTTGGTCTTTTTGATTATTTTTATAGCTATCAAATTCATCAATTAACCCCGCTAATTCAGCACTATTTGACACAAACTGAATTGTTAATTTTCCTATTTTTAAGTTATCTCCTAAGCTTCGTTCTTCTTCCTTTTTATCTAATACTTCTTTTCCTTCCAAAACTAATTGTTCAATATTATCAGAAAATTCATTAATTGCTTTTTCAGATGACTTTATTACTTCCACTAATTCTTGATTATCCTTAACTTCATCCGGAATTTCTATACTAATTAAAGGTAAAAAATTAGCGTTTCGTTTGTTTTCACTTGAGCAAGCCGCTATAAATCCAAATAGCAGTATTATCACGATTTTACTTCCTAAATTTTTCATATTATTTAATTTCTTTTAATGTTAAAACATTTGTAAATCCAAAAGGCACCATAGCTTCTTTAACCTTAACTATTTTGGCAAATACACCAGGCTTCTCATTAATCATCCAATATTTTATTTTAGCATCAAAACTCCCAAAACCTTCAACAATAGTACAATCAAAATTTCCAATTGGAGTTTCTATATTTTCGGTACCAACCACTTTATAATAATCTAAATTTTCTTTTGGGAAAAACATATAATCGTACTCATAATCCTGTAAATTATTCATCCAAATAGGTTCTTCTGTCATATCTATATAATCATTTTGAAAATATGAATACCTTCTTACATCAATAGATTGAGCTTCTTCATTATAGTTTATTTTTTCACTCTCAACCCAAGCATCTACTTTTTGCTCATCTGGAAAACTTATTACATCATACACTACTTCATTATGTCCTTTTAAAAAATTTACAATGGTTTCTATCCTCCAAGGAAGTTTACTTTCTGCTTCTTCATAATTAAAATCGCCATCTTCATTAAACATTTCCTCTCTTTTAAAGGTAAGTATTGGTTTATTTGCATCAAATTTAGGTGGCATATTTAATTTCTCTAATTTCACAAAAATCAACCTTGCTCCATCTTTATCATACACTAGTTCATTACTATTTAGTTTAACAACTAAAGCTTCTCCATTAAAATCCTTGTCTAAATCACTTACCATTACAAGTATTTTTTTCTTTTTATTGTATTTCCAAGTTCCAACATTCATAGACTTTGAATCTGCACTTCTAGAAGCTTTTAATATGCCTTTATCGTCAAAAATAAATACCGTTTTTAAACCTGTGTGAGTTTCTCCATTAGCAACTGCAGTAGTTAATTGCCAGTTACCTGAAATTTTAGAATTTTGTGCCTGAACTGTAAATGCAAATAATATTATTGAAATTATTGTTATTCTTTTCATAATGTTTTATTTAATTTTTCTGAAGTATTCTTTTATTTTCAATGTTTTTGTTCTACTTGGTTTTAACAATAAAACACTGATGTTGTTTTGCGGAAATAAGATTCCTTTTTTAATGAAACTCCATTTGAAATCTAGCTCTTTATGTTCTATATTTTCTACATGTGGGGTGTCAATATTTACAATGGAATTGTTCTTAATTTTAAATGAATCTCTCCAATCTATAACATCATTATCTCGATACAAACTATATTTAATAATAAGTTGGTTGTTACTATCAATTGCAATAACCTGCATTTTACCAATTGTTAATTTTGACGTTACAAACAGGAGTATATCGTTTTTTTGAAGTTCAATTCCATAAATATTATCTGCTTGTTCCATTACATCTGGTCGAGTGTCAATTAATTCAACAATTTTGTCTTCATTTAAAGTCTTATAGAGTTTTTCGCGTTTTAACCAAATTGGATTAAATAATTCTGATTTTATAACAAAGGAAGTGTCAATTTCAGTTGCAGTTCTTGAACGATCTGGATATAATCGTTTGCCTTTTGGGGTTGTTACAAAATTTTCATTTTTTAATACCAATCCTTTCCAAGTGTATAAATCTTGAAATTTATTTATTTTGTAATAATCTGCTTGTCTTTCAATAATTTTAATGGTTCCTGTTCTTTCAGTTCCCATATGAAGGGTTTCAACCCAAGAATCCTTTATTTGATAATATTGAAAATTCTCCTTGCATTTTATTCTTAAATAATATGGATCATCACTTACTTTATTTTCTTGAATTTTAAAATAATAGCGATGTTCATCAATCCATAATTGTTCACTAATTTTCACCTTTTTAGGAAGTAGTTCCCCTCCAAATTTTGAAACCTGATATACTTCTTCGAAAGCAACATCTCCAAATTGATCCCAATAGTAATTAACTTGTTCTGCAACATATGGTATTCGTTCACTGGAACTCGTTTCAACTCCATTTTCTAATTTGAATACGGCTCGAGTTTTATATCTTATATTTTCATAAACAAGTTTACCTGACTCTAATTTATATGGTTTAAAATCTTGTGCCTGAATTGAGGCTAAGGTCATCACAAACATCAAATTCATCAAAATTTTCATAGCAATTTTGAAATTTAAATTAATTTCCTTTTCTCATTTTAACCATTTTTTGAATCATGTCATAGGTTTGTCGTAATTCCTTTTCACTCATGTTTTGCAT
>Ga0193960_1000978_pt1 | contig 11615 bp, 10 predicted proteins | sample FB_3_MG_FD_140338 | JGI IMG/M metagenome (GOLD analysis project Ga0193960, IMG submission 140338) | Microbial mat bacterial communities from the Broadkill River, Lewes, Delaware, United States - FB_3_MG | ecosystem: Environmental > Aquatic > Freshwater > River > Microbial mats | place: USA...
ATTGGAAAAAAGCTGCGAATGTGGCGATTCATTCTTAATCTAAAAGGCTCCTGGTTAAGTCGAGAAATATTTTCTTTTTCTGTTTTCCTAGGATGTACAGGGTTGCAGTTGATTACCGAAAATCAGCTATTTGGCTATGTAGCTTTGGCTTTTGGAATCTTTAGCTTGATCTCTGTTGATATGATTTACAAATTATTGCAGCGAAAAGATGGTATTCCAGTGCATTCAGGAATGGTAAGTCTTACAGGAATTTTGTTTTTTGTTTGGCTGATCGAAGTCCCAATTGTTATCGAACTAATAATTATATTAAAAGGAAGTTTATACATTGCGAGGAAAGTATCATTACGACAATTAAGAGTGAACTATTTTCCTGCTCTTTCGTTGGTAAGAATCCTCTGTTTATTACTTCCATATATTTTATTGGATATGCAATGGGAATTGAGCTTGCCAATTTCCTTAGCAATTATATATGCAGGAGAATTAATCGATAGGGCAGAATTTTATTATGAATCGGATGTGATTACACCAGAGAAACAGTTACGAATTACGAATTAAAATTACGATTAATAAGGAGTACAGACGCAAGGCATTGCGTCTCTACCAAAAAATATTATCATGAAAAAAATAAACGCTAACCACACACCGCTTTACCGTGAAGCGGGATTCAACCTAAAAGATTCAATAACTACAAAAGAAGCTTTTGCGGCAGAATTGGATCATCCGCACGAGCCAGAAAACTATATCTATTCTCGATACAGAAATCCAACCACAGTTGCAGTTGAGCAACAGATTATGGAATTGGAAGATTGCAAATGGGCTTTATTGGTAGAAACAGGTATGGCTGCTATCGATGTGGCAGTATCTGTTTTTCAGAAAGGAAAAGATACGCGACCATGGCTGTTCTTTCATGAGATATATGGTGGTACCAATTCGTTTATTGATACGGTTTTAATTAAGCGACGTAATTTGGATGTACACCGTTTTTATGCCAATGATGGTTTGTATGATTTCGAGGAGTTGGAACGCATGCTAAAGGAAATTCAACCGGAATTCCTTTATTTTGAAGCCGTTTCGAATCCAATGTTGATTGTGGCTGATGTGAAGCGAATCATGGAATTGGCGAAGAAATACGACTGTAAAATTATTGTTGACAATACATTTGGAACACCATATTTGTGGAAACCATTGCTAGATGGTGCTGATTTGGTAATCCACTCTGCAACTAAATACATGAGCGGACATGGAAATATAACAGCAGGTGTAATTTGTGGTAACGATGAGGAATTGATGAAAGAAGCCATTGAGTATCGCAAATGGGCTGGTCATTTCTTGAGTCCTGATGATGCTTACCGTTTGGGATCACAATTGAAAAGTTTTGATTTGCGTTTCAAGCAGCATTGTGATAATGCACTTGCTTTGGCAGAATATTTAGAAAAACATCCACAAATTGAAGAGGTTTTGTATCCGGGATTAGAATCACACCCAACTCGTAAGGAAGCTGTTGCTTTATTTGGCAACAAAGGCTTTGGCGGTATGGTCACTTTCGATATCAAAGGAGAATCGGATGAAGACAAACGTGAAAAATGCAATCGCTTTATAGCTGCCCTGGAAGAAACAATTCCACTAGTGCCAACACTTGGCGAAGTAGATACTATTCTGTTACCTGTAGAACCTGTTTGGGGAGCAAAATATCCACTACCAGGAACCATTCGTCTTTCGGTGGGAATTGAGAATATTGAAAAATTAAAAGGGTGGATTGGAAATGCTTTGGAGGAAATGTAAAATAGTAGGGTCACGACATTTCGTGACCCTACAGAATATTATTTATGAACAGACACACCATGGCATGTCCCTACATTTATTGCAATGCATCGGTATCGTTCATTCTATCGATTAAGGTTTGTGGTAACTTCTTTTTTACTTTGGCACCCAGTTCTCTAATGTTTTCAGCTCTACGTACCAAGTTTCCACTGCCATCATACAGTTTTTTCATGGCATCCTGATAGCTATTTTTCGAAGTATCCATTTGTTTGCCTAGTTTTATCATATCTTCAACAAAACCAACAAATTTGTCATATAGCAATCCTCCTTGTTTGGCAATTTCCAATACATTTCGGTTCTGATGTTCCTGCTTCCAAATAGATGCAATGGTTCGTAGAGTTGCCAACAAAGTAGAAGGACTCACAATTACAATCTTGTTGTCCCAGGCATATCCAAATAATTCCTGATCGTATTGCACCGCCATAGCAAAAGATGATTCGATAGGCATGAACATTAAAACAAAATCAGGAGAATTCAATGCATCCGAACTTTGATAATGTTTCTCTGCCAACTCTTTCACATGTGCTTTCATCGAGATGATATGTTCTTTCTGAAATTTCTCAGCATCGGCTTCTCCATTCGCATTTACAAATCGTTCGTAAGCAATCAAAGAAACCTTTGAATCAACAATTACATGCTTCTCTTCTGGTAGGCGGATGATTACATCAGGACGAATGGTTTGCCCTTCGCTGTTTTGCATTACCACTTCACGATCGTACTCTTCTCCTTTGGTTAAACCCGAACGTTCTAAAATACGTTCCAGAACAACTTCACCCCAGTTTCCTTGTTTTTTCACATCACCTTTTAAAGCTTTGGTTAGGTTATTGGCTTCGTCGCTGATTTTAGAATTTAAATCGTAAAGTTTTTTCACTTCTTCTTTCAAGCTGATCTTATCGCGTAGCTCACGATCGTAAGTTTCCTCTACTTTCTTCTCGAATGACTGCAGTTTTTCCTTAATCGGTCCCATGATATCACTCATGTTTTTCTGATTTGAGGTGGTAAACTCTTTGGTGTTTTCTTTTAAGATTTTAGTGGCAATATTTTCAAATTCGGTAGTGAATTTTTTCTGAAGTTCTTCTAGTTCCTGTTTTTGATTTTCTAAACGTTCTTCCAGATTTTTACGCTCGGTGGCTGATATGGAAACCGAACGAGTCAACTTTTCATTCTTTTCTCTCTCGAAAATAAGCACATCATTTAAATCATCCTTCTCTCGTTGAAGATTTATGGCTCTCTCTTCTAAAACAGATTGTTTGTGCGATAGCTCACTTTTTTCTTTGATAAAGGTGTTTTCTTGTTTCAACAACTCTTCACGTTTCAAAGTAGCTTGTTGGTTTACCTTTTTTCTCATAACCAACCATCCAATAATGAAGCCTTTAAGAATTCCTATTCCGATATATAAATATTCCATTGATTTTTCTTTAACCACAAAGGATAACGAAGTAACATAAAGTATAATGTCTTTTAAGCTTACTTGTTGTGTTTTGTGTTTGTTAATATCTAAAAATAAGATTTTATAAAACTTATTCCTTCGTGATACTTTGTGAAAACCTTTTATTGTACTTAGTAGTTAATTTTAGGTTTTTCAAATTCTTTCAATTCCATTTTCTCACCATCAAATACCGCATAGGTAAAGTGAGTAACCCAATCACCAGTATTAATGTATCTGCTATTTCCATTCAAATCGATATTGCAAGGCCAATGTCGATGACCAAATACAAAATAATCGAAATGCTCTTTCGCCAATTCATCCTTTGCAAAAAGAACCAACCATTCTTTGTCTTCACCGCGGTAATCGTCAGCCTCTATTTTTCCATCTCTCAATCTGCTGTGACCAGACCATTTGTGAGCCAGCCAAATAGAAAAATTGGGATGGATACGAGCAAATGACCATTGTAGAAAAGGACTGGTGAAAATTTTCTTCAAAAGTTTGTAATTTTTGTCAAAAGGTCCCAAGCCATCGCCATGCCCAAGGAAAAATTTCTTTCCATTGATCTCTTTTTTTACGATATCTCTATGAACGATGACACCAATCTCCGTAGGAAGATAATCAAATACCCAAATGTCGTGATTTCCAGTAAAAAAATGTACCGGAATTCCTGAGTCTGTAATTTCGGCAATTTTGCCTAAAACACGAGTAAAACCTCTTGGAACAGCTCGTTTGTATTCGAACCAGAAATCAAAAATATCACCCATCAGGTAAATTTCACTTGCATCTTTTTTAACCAAATCAAGCCATTTTACAAACAACTTTTCGCGTTCACTATTGTTTTTTAATGCAGGCGCTCCTAAATGTACATCGGATGCAAAATATATTTTTTTATTGTCGTTCATTTTATTGGTACAAATGATTACTTACATAAAGATCTCATTCTTTTCTAAAAGAGAAAAATGAGATCCTTATTAAATGATGTCGTTGAATTTATTTTACGTACTCAGCAACTTTCTCTTCCAATCTACTACCTAAAAGATCTTTTCCTACTATTTCTCCTCTTTGATCGATTAAATAGTTTGCAGGAACTCTTTGTATGTTATAAAGACGGACTGCCGAAGAACTTGCTGTTTCCGGATCACAAACATTTATCCAGTTCAACTGATCTTCCTGAATTGCTTTCTTCCACAATTTCTCATCATCATCAACCGAAACCTGGTAAATTGTTAATCCTCTGTTTTTATATTTTTTATAAATTTTCTTTAAAGTTTCATTTTGTTTTCTTGATACTGCATCTTGTGAAGCCCAGTAACTTAAAATAATGAATTTTCCTTTCAATGAGCTTAGCTTTCTATTTTTACCATTGGTATCTGGGAGATTAATTTCAGGGAAATCACTGCCTTTTTCCTGAATTAATTGCTGAACTTTAATATTGTCCATGCGTTTTTGTAATTCCTTAAGATTGGCTAAAATAGCTTTGGTATACTCATGTTCAGGATAAAGTGCTTTCATCGAAGAGGCAACAATTCTTACAAACTGAATGTCTTTGTTTTCGTTTAGAGTAAAAGTGTTCTTGTCAATTTTCTGATATAAAGCCATATAACTTGATAAAGATGTGGCATTTTTCATGATAAAATCAATAGAGAACTCTCTTTGTTCTTGTAGAGCTTTTACGTAATCAGCTACTAAATTTTGCGATACAGTAGAGAAATCTGCATCATTTTTCTTCTCTTCCATTTCTTTACGAATAGAAGCTAATTTTTCCTTGGTATCGTTTAATTTATCGTTGATCTCTTTTACTAATTTAGATCCCTTCGAACCTTCAACGATATATTTTTTACCCATATCTTCACTACTACTGTATAGTAATATGGTTTCATTTGCTTCAGCAAGAAGTGTGATCAATTTGCCATTTGAAAGGCGCAATAAATAAAATTCAGGCTTTGTATTTTCAACTTTAAATTTAAAATTCCCTTCATCATCAAGAGTTACCGAGTCAAGTACTTGAGTGCTACCAATATTTAATTTATCCAGATATAAAATTTTACCATCGGCATTATCTATTTTACCTTCAAATTTAACGGTGTCTTTCTGATTGCAGGCCCAAAACAAAAGTAGGGGAAGGGCAAATAATAGTTTTCTCATTCTATGATTAGTTTGCGTTATTAAGCTTTATTGTTCTCAGTTTTATTCTAAAATAGTCGTAATGTCTTTGTTATCAGATGTGATTTTAACGAATATTTAAAATTTGAATTATTGCAATTGAATACACATTAAGTATTCTAGAATAGCGAGGCGGAAATTTACTAATAATTTCCTGTTTTATCATTATGAACTTATTGGCATGGATAATTTTGTTTGGAAACTCAGGCATCATTTCGTAGAACTGAAAATGGCAATTATCAGAATGTTCCCGAAATTTTCATATTTTTGCCACGAAAGATAGCTGGTAGAATAACAATACCGAACTGGAAATTAATATTCTTTGTCTTGATTTGGTACAGTTGCTTTCTATTCAAATTAAATATCAGGAATGAAAATATATACGGATCTTAAAGATTTCTCTGCCCTTAACCCTGTAGTTACTATTGGTACTTTTGATGGTGTTCATTTGGGACATCGTAAGGTAATTCGTCGCCTGCAAGAATTGGCTCATAAAGTAAAAGGAGAAACCGTAATCTTCACTTTTTATCCTCACCCAAGATTGGTTTTAAGTGAGGAGAATAATGGGCTTCGTTTGATTAATACATTAGAGGAGAAGAAAGTTTTATTGGAAGCAGCAGGAATTGATCATTTGGTAATCTATCCGTTTACTAAAGAATTTTCAAAATTATCTTACGTTGAGTTTGTTGAGCAGATATTGGTAAAACAATTAGGTATGAAATATCTGGTTGTGGGCTATGATCATAGATTTGGTCACAACAGAGAGGGAAAATACGAAGATTTAAAGGTATTTGCCGATCAGTTGAATTTTAAGATTGAACGCCAGGATGTGTTGAATATGGATGCGATAAATGTAAGTTCAACCAAGGTTCGCAAAGCAATTTCTGAAGGTGATATCAAAACTGCCAATAAATATTTGGGCTATCGATTTTTTATCAAAGGTGATGTAATTGATGGTAAGAAATTAGGTCATAAAATTGGATTTCCTACAGCAAATATCGACCCCCAGGAAAGCTACAAACTAGTTCCTAAAGATGGTGTTTACGCTGTTAAGGTTGATGTGGATGATAAAAGGTATTTAGGAATGTTAAATATTGGAGTTCGTCCTACAGTTAACAATCAATTGGATAATCGTTCAATTGAAGTGCATATTTTGGATTTCGATCAGGACATTTACTACAGGAACATTACCATTCATTTTTACCAACGCATTAGAAACGAGCAATTCTTTAATTCCATTGATGAATTAAAAGCGCAATTGTCAAAAGATAAGGATGCGGTTCTTGAATTATTGGGATAAAAAATAACCCCGAAGAAGATTCTCCGGGGCTCTTTTTTATGATTCAAATTTAATTTTTATTAGCTGCAATTGGAGCGTTTTGTTGATGATTTGAACTTATTTCATCATTTTTTGCTTCTGGTTTTGAATTAGATTCGTTAATAAGTTTATGTGGAATTCTCATTCCATAGAAAGATCGATATACAAAGAATAAGCCTATAATCAAGAATAATGTTCCAATGTAAGGTGCAATATTTGTTGCTCCTGTTTTATCAGCTTTAACAATTAATTCTATGGCAATTTCTGCAGCTAACAATCCAAATAAGGTCGAGAATTTAATAATTGGATTTAACGCAACGGAAGTAGTATCCTTGTATGGATCACCAACTGTATCTCCAATAATTGTAGCATCGTGAAGAGGCGTGTTTTTCTCTTTTAAATCTACCTCAACTACTTTTTTGGCATTATCCCAAGCACCACCGGCATTTGCCATATACATTGCCTGGAACAGACCAAAAATTGCAATTGAAATTAGGTAGGCAACAAAGAAGTTAGGGCTGAAGAATGCGAATGCCAAAGTTAAACTTAGAATTACGGCAAAAATATTCCACATTCCTGTTTGTGCATACTGAGTACAAATCTTCACCACATTTTTAGAATCCTCAATATCGGCTTCAGTTTTATCTAAATTGATATTTTTCTTGATGTATTCAACCGCACGATAAGCTCCTGTAGTAACTGCTTGCATAGATGCACCGGAGAACCAGAAAATTACTGCACCACCTGTAATTAAACCTAGAATAACAGAAGGATCGGTTAATTGAATTTGTAATAATGATTCTCCTGTAGAAAGAACAGTTCCTTTCAAAAGTAAGATAATGGCGAAAATCATGGTTGTAGCACCAATTACGGCAGTACCAATTAATACAGGCTTAGCCGTAGCTTTAAATGTATTTCCTGCCGAATCGTTTTCTTCCAAATTGTGCTTTCCAGTTTCAAAATTAGGTTCGAAACCAAAGTCTTCGTTAATCTCTTTTTTAATATTTGGAATTTTTTCGATTTGCGATAATTCAAAAACAGATTGTGCGTTATCGGTTACCGGACCATAACTATCAACAGCAATGGTTACAGGTCCCATACCTAAGAAACCAAAGGCAACCAAACCAAAGGCAAAAATTCCCGGATACTCACCAAAAATTGCAATATCTTGAACGGTGTAGAATGCAATAGCCATTAAAGCCATCATAACCATTCCTTTCCAGAAAGCAGAAAAGTTACCAGCTACCATACCTGAGAGTATAGTAAGAGATGCTCCACCTTCACGAGAAGCAGTTACAACTTCCTGTACATGGCGTGAACCCGAACTGGTAAAAGCTTTGGTTAATTCAGGAATAACAGCTGCTGCGAGTGTACCACAAGAAATAATAGTAGATAATTTCCACCACAATCCTTCCGGAAGATCAGAAATCAGTACATAACTTAAAGCATATGTAACTACAATTGAAATAATTGATGTAATCCATACCAAAGCAGTTAAAGGAGCTTCAAAATTGAATTTATCTAGTTTGCTGTATTTAGCTTTTGCGATAGCTTGATTAACCAGATATGCAAATACCGATGTGAATATCATTAAGACACGCATGGCAAAAATCCATACAATTAAAGTAGATGCAAAACCAACATTTGGCATTAAACCAGTTTCACCAAACATCAAAATAATGAAAGTAATTAAGGCAACACCGGTTACACCATAGGTTTCAAAACCATCAGCCGTAGGTCCAACACTATCACCAGCATTATCACCAGTACAGTCGGCAATTACACCCGGATTACGAGGATCATCTTCACCAATTTTAAAGACAATTTTCATTAAATCGGCTCCAATATCAGCAATCTTTGTAAAGATACCACCAGCAATTCTTAATGCTGATGCACCCAATGATTCTCCAATTGCAAATCCAACAAAACATGCTCCGGCACTTTCACCAGGAATGAAAAGAAGGATGGCAATCATCATGATTAATTCTACACAAATTAAAAGAAGACCAACACTCATACCTGCCTGTAAAGGAATAGACATTACATCGAAAGGTTTCTTCTTAAGTGCAGCAAATGAAGTACGACTGTTTGCGTAAGTATTAATTCTGATTCCAAACCAGGCCACACCATAGGATCCTAGTATACCAAGTACTGTCCAAAGAAGAATCAGCATGGTTTTAGGTACTGATACATGTGCCAATGCTATAAAGTAATAGGCTATGGCAACACCTATAATAACGAAAAGAATAATCAAAAATTTTCCTTGCTGTAGCAAGTAGGTTTTACAGGTTTCGTAAATAATATTTGAAACCTTGGCCATTGAGTGATGTACTGGAAGTTTTTTGATACGATTGAATTGTATCATACCAAATAACAGTCCTAATGCAATTACAATGATGCCGTAAAATAGCAAGTCCCAGCCATTTATTCCGAACAAACCTTCAAAAATACTTTGTTTAAGATCCGGAACAACTAAATCGGCTTCACTTGCAAAACTTGTGAAGGGAGCCAATAATACCCCGAACACTAGTAGTAATAATGTTTTTTTCATAGGATAAAAATTAATTTGAATAGGTGAATTTCCTTTCAAATTATACATTATTGTTTACCGTGTCAAGGTTTTTTAACTATAAAATCTTAAAAAGTAAAATTTTGTGGATTTTGATTGTATCCTGATTTTGTTATATTTAAGGTGTGAAAATTAGTTCTTTACGAAAAGGACTGATTTTTTTATGTCTTAAAATTAGTTATAAATACGAAGAGTATTGCTGGAAGACGAATAGCTAGTAGAAAATTCTTTTAGAGGATATCTTGCTACAGAACCTTCGAATGGATATCCACCATCGAGAAGATTGAATTTACTATTACATATTGGGCATTCAGCAAAAGTTCCATCCAACTCAACATGAGCTTCATCTTCTATATCGTGTGAACATGTAGCATCGAAGGCAGAAAATCCATTATTTACTTTTACTACAATTACTCCATGTCCAAGATATCCAACGCTACTTCCATTAATTGTTTCAAAGTAAATGGCATTACCCACAGAACCTAATTCGCTATAATAATCTAAATAAATAGTTGCATTTATATAGGTGTTGGGAATTATTTCATCCTCTTCTGAATTGGAACTACATGAACAAAAAAGAGAGCTTAAAGTAAGTAAAAGAAAAAAATATAGTAAATTTGATTTGTTGACATTCATAGTTTAAAGTTTTGCGATTATAACGAGTATACATGAGATTTAGTATTTCGTTGCGGTAAAACTAGAAATAAAAATCACATTATTAGTATACTCATGGACGAAGGTTGGGGAAATATAATTTATCTGTTATTACTAGCACTTTTTGGTGTGTTTGGAGCACTTAAGAAGAAGAAACCTGTGGCTGTAAGTCCACCTGATGAAGAGGAATATGAACAGCCAATTCAGCCAGTAAGACCAAAACAATCTGAAGATAATAGTTTCGATTCTGTTTTTGAAGCCTTGTTGGGACAGGAAATTCCAAAACCTTATGAACAGACTTATGATGAAATAGAAGAGTTACCTATTAAAGAAGAAATTGTTGAAACAACTCCTGAAGTAAAGGAAGTGAGTATTGAGTATTCGGATCAACCTAAGAAAAGTGTTTTTGATGATTTGAGAAAGAATTATGAAGAAGAAGATGAGGCTGAGGAAGCTGAAGAAGTAGATTGGCGCCAAGCAATTATTTACAAGGAAATTTTAGATAGAAAGTATCAATAGTATAATTTTTTTGTACTTTTATAAGTCCCAGTTAAACACTATTTGAGAAAGGGCTTATTGATATAATTAATATATTTGCGCCTTGAAGAGTTCCGTATTATCGGGATTCTTTTTGTTTTTATAGATTCTTAAAGATCTGGATATTAAAAAATCAAGAAAAAATAAATAGGAGGATATTATGTCTGGTTATTCTTATATAACAGCAGAAGGTTTAAAAAAATTAAGAGAAGAGCTTGAACAATTAGAGACGATTGAACGTCCTAAAATTTCAAAGCAAATCGGAGAAGCAATTGATAAGGGAGATTTATCAGAAAATGCTGAGTACGATGCAGCAAAAGAAGCTCAAGGATTATTGGAAGCTAAAATTGCACAGTTGAGAGGCGTGGTTGCCAATAGTCGTGTAATTGATGAAACTAAAATTGATACATCAAAAGTTCAGATGATGAACAAGGTTACCATTAAAAATCAAAAGAATGGTGCTGTGATGACATATACATTGGTTTCTGAATCAGAGGCAGATTTCAAAAAAGGAAAATTGTCTATCAACACACCAATTGCTAAAGGTTTAATTGGCAAAAAAGTTGGTGATGTTGTAGAAATTCAGGTTCCAAATGGAATTATTCCTTTCGAGATTGTTGAGATTTCTATTTAATCAACTATTGTAAAAAGATTCAAAACAAAAGATATGGCTTCAATTTTCACAAAAATAATTCAAGGAGATATTCCTTGCCATAAAATTGCAGAAACCGACAAATATTTTGCTTTTTTGGATATAAGCCCATTGGCAAAAGGACATACCTTAGTTGTTCCAAAGCAGGAGGTTGATTATATTTTCGATTTGGAAGATGATGTATTAAGCGGATTAAATTTGTTTGCCAAGAAAATTGCCAAAGCAGTCGAAAAAAGTGTAGAATGCAAGAGAATTGGTATAGCAGTTATCGGATTAGAAGTTCCTCATACACACATTCACTTGGTTCCAATTAATAATATTAGTGATTTGAATTTTGCCAATCCAAAATTGAGTTTTTCTCAGGAAGAAATGGCTGAAGTTGCTGAAGCAATACGTAAAAATTTAGAGTAAGATTATTCTTTATATAAATCAAGCCGCTAATTTTTAGCGGCTTTTTTATTTTTTAAATTTA
>Ga0193960_1000981_pt1 | contig 11601 bp, 17 predicted proteins | sample FB_3_MG_FD_140338 | JGI IMG/M metagenome (GOLD analysis project Ga0193960, IMG submission 140338) | Microbial mat bacterial communities from the Broadkill River, Lewes, Delaware, United States - FB_3_MG | ecosystem: Environmental > Aquatic > Freshwater > River > Microbial mats | place: USA...
CATTAACTCATCAGATTTTATTGATTGTACCCCGTGATCAATTCTATGAATGTCAAGTAAATCCAAAGCCTCATAAATATATGAAACATCTGCTTCTTCACCTGCATGGGCAACTAATTTAAAGCCATCTTCTTTTGCTTTTTTAAAAACTTGCTCGAACTTTGAAGGAGGATGTCCTATTTCAGAAGAATCAAGCCCAACTCCAATAATATAATCTTTGTAAGCTAAAGCTTCTTCATAAGTTTTTAAAGCATCTTCTTGAGATAAATGTCTTAAGAAACACATGATTATATTTGATGTAATTCCAAACTTTACTTTTGCATCAGCTAAGGCTTCTTTTATTCCTAAAATAACTGTTTCAAAAGCTATTCCTCTATGAGTATGTGTTTGTGGATCAAAAAATATTTCTGTATGTATTACATTATCTTCAACACATTTAAGTATATATTCCCACGTTAATTCATAAAAATCATCTTTTGTAATAAGTACATTAGCCCCTGCATAATAAATATCTAAAAAGCTTTGTAAATTTGTAAAGTTATATGCTGCTCTTACATCTTCTATAGTTTCATAAGGTATTTGAATATTATTTTTCTTTGCTAATTTAAACATAAGCTCAGGTTCAAGTGAACCTTCTATATGCAAATGTAATTCAGCTTTTGGTAATAGTTGTATTAATTCTCTCATTTTTTATTCCATAATTGTATTTGTTTATCTATAGGATATTATACAATTATGGTATGTAAATAGTGTGTTATTTATTTGCTGTCCAGTCAAATTCCATTTGTTTTGCAGTTTTTTGTGCAAGTTCAAGAGAGTGTAATCTACTTACAAGATGTAAACTCATATCAATTCCAGCAGAAATTCCACCTGAAGTTACAATATTTCCTTCATCAACCCATCTTTTATTTTCAATAACATTTAACTTTGGAAAATCTTTTCGTAAAGAAGGTATGTCTTCCCAGTGTGTTGTTACATTGTGTTTTTTTATAACTTTTGCTTTTGCAAGTAAAAAAGCACCTGTACAAACAGAAGCTATAAGCTCAACTTCTTTAGATTGTTCTTTTATCCAATCAATTACTGTATCTTTTTTAAGCTCTTTAGTATGTACTCCACCAACTACAATAAGAGTATCAAGCTTTGGACAGTCTGCAAAACTATGATTTGGATAAACAGTAAAACCGCCTCTTGCTTTTATAGCTTGATTTGTTTCAGCAATTAAAAAAACATTAAATTTATCTTTTACTTTTAAAAATCTAGCTGCAGTTGAGAAGACTTCAAAAGGCCCAGAAAAGTCTAGTACTTCAGCATTATCATAAATATATATCCCTATATTCATCTAAACTCCTTATTTCGTGTGAGTATAACCAAACAAATGTAAAATATCTATTTTTTATTTATCTTTGATACAATATGCAAAAAATTTAAGGTATATAATACATGACAATGGTTACAGCTAAATCACAAGATGCAATTGATGCATATGCTCTAGTAAAAGGTTTACAAAAAAGATTTGTAGATAAACTTAATAATCTAAGTCTAACGCTAGGTGAGAATAAAAACTTTGAAGAAGTTCTATGGCTTCGAGATGAAGGGATTCACGGTGGTGGTTCTAGATTTGAAGCAAGAGATAATATTCTTTTTAACACTGCAAGTGTAAATGTATCTCAAGTTCATTATGATGAAGATGAAACAAAAAAACTACAAAGTGCTAGTGCTATTTCTACTATTATTCATCCTAAAAACCCAAATGTTCCATCAATTCATATTCATATTTCATTAACACAATTAAGAGATGGTGGTTCGTACTGGAGGGTTATGGCTGATTTAAATCCTAGTTTAGAAAATCATGAAGATAAAAAAATATTTGATGAGGCTATAAAAAATCTATCTGCTTCTACATATGATTTAGGTGTTCAACAAGGGGACAAATACTTTAATATTCCTGCACTAAATAGACATAGAGGTATTAGCCACTTTTATTTAGAAAACTACAAAACTGATGATAAACAAGAAGATAGTTCTTTTGCACAAAATTTTGGAGAAGGTGTTATTGATACATATATAAATATTATAGATAATGCTTACAAAACAAGAAAAGAGTTCTCAGTTCATGATATAAAAGCACAGCTTGATTACCATACATTATATTTATTTCAAGTATTAACACTAGATAGAGGTACTACTTCAGGATTACTAATTCATTCTCAAAATGATGTAGGGATTATGGGTTCACTTCCAACTTTTGTAAATAAAAAACTATTAGAATCTTGGTCAAACAAAGTTGAAAAACCACAAGATGAACTAGTGAAAAATTTAGCAGAATGTTTAAATACTCAAGGGTGTGTAGATGTAGCTACAAAAGAAAAACTAGCTTCTGTTGTAAGAGAACACTATAAAAAATACCCAGAAGCTTTAAGTATGCAAGCAAGTGGTAATACTATTCCAGCAACTGTTTCTAATCACAAAGATAAATAAAGTTTACTCATCAATGCTTTTTAAGAACTTATCAACTTCATCCATGGATAACTTATGACAATAAGGACATAATCCATGGCTAAGCATGGGAAGTTTTGGTTTTTCAAAAAGTTTGAGAGAAATAACTGCTGTTTCAACTTCTTCCCATAGATTTTCTTCTAGTTTTATTTTTTTACACATACTACATGATATTAGTATTTCTTCTGAAAAATCTCTGGTATCATCAAATAAAGAAACATATTCTCTATCTTCAACTTTTTCAATTTTACTAATAAATTCTATATGATTATTTGCTAAAGGTTTTAGAGTAAGATTTAAAAATCTTCTTTGAGAGGGAGAATCACATCTAAAAGGTATAGTAATCTCTTTTTTATAAGTTCTAACATTGTTAATAATATTTTTATATAAATGACTTGTTTCAAAGCCATCAATATATTTCCATAACGATTCTTTTATAATATCAGGGGATAAACATAAGGAGCCATTACTATTTTTCTCATAGAAGTAATCCCATTTTTCAGAGTTTATTGACAAGATATTATCATTGTCATCAATTATATAAGAATAAATATTAGTATCTATTTTTTTCATAAAAGACCCTTTAGCTAAAAAAAAGCTAAAGTAATTCTACCATAAATAATTTATTATGAGTATTAGTTATGATTTTTCAAACTTATAAGTCCTATTCCCATACTTATAAAGATTCCACCTGTTATCTTATGGAACCAATTCATTCTATTTTTATCACTTAAATATGATTTTGATCTTTTTGCTAAATATGCATAGGCACAAAGTGAGAAAAAAGATATAAATAAAAAGATAAAAGTCATAATTAAAAATTGAGGTAATATTGCAGCTTTTACATCTAAAAATTGAGGAAATATAGCTGTAAAAAATAGTATTGGTTTAGGATTAGTTACAGCTAGGAAAAATGATTCTAAAAAGTAAGCTTTTGAGCTTTTACTTTTAGTCGTAGAATCTACATCTTCTATATTTAAAACATTTTTATTTTTAATAAATTTTATACCTAAATATACTAAATAAAATGCTCCAATAAACTTAACAATCATAAACAATGTAGCAGAAGTAGTAAGTAATACACCAAGACCTAAAATTGAAGCTGTTGATAAAATAAAAAGACCTAGTATATTTGCAAAAGAAGAAAGAGCAACAACTTTCATATTTGTTCTCATACCATTTATTATGGCTAATACAACAGCAGGACCGGGACTTGTAATATAAAAAAATGCTACAAGTAAATAAACTAATAAAGTATCAATATTCATAAAATCTCCTTATTAAAATCCAACACAACATTGGTCTTGAAGTTGAGAAACAACACCATTTAAAACATCAAAGTTCGCAATACAGTGTAAAGTTCTACCTTCTCTTTTTTGCATAATCAAATCAGCTGATACCAATTTGGTAAGATGGTGAGAAAGTGTGGAACCGGGAACACTGAGTTTTTCTTGAATAGCACCTACTGGCATTCCCTCTTTTCCTGCTTGAACTAATAGTTTAAATATCTTCAATCTTGTGATATTTCCTAATTCGGCTAAACATTTTGCTAATTGTTCATCATTCATAATATTTCCATAATTCTAAATTTTAAGAAATATTATATCCTATATAAAATACAAATTTACTAAATACCCACATGCGATTGCCATAGTAAATACAGTTACTATAAAAAATACCATAATTGGTAGTTTAAAAATCTTCTTCAACATAATCATTTCAGGTAAACTAGCCCCTGCTCCTGCAATTGTAAGTGCTAAGATAGATCCCATATTTACACCTTTGTCTATAAGCTCAGGTGCAAGACCTACCATCATATCAGCTCTGATATATAAAGGAACTCCAACTAAAGCAGAAAAAGGAACAGCAAATATATTATCACTTCCAGCATATTTTGCAATAACATTTTCAGGTACAAAACCATGTACAAAAGCTCCAATTCCAATACCTATTGCAATATATGGAACAAATGCTAAAAATTGTTTCCGTGTTTTAGAAACAATACTTTTATTAAAAACTTTTTCTTTTAATATTTCAAAAGTACTTTTCTCTTCTGTATCAACACTACAGCATTCACTTGAATTTTGTGTTTTAAAGTTCTGTACTTTTGGTGAACAACAAGATGTTTGAGATTCAGGACTTGCCGAGAACATTGGTTTTTTAGGTTCATCTTCTTTTTTAATATATTTTTCAAAACCTAATTTTTCTAAAGTAAACCCTGCTAATAATGAAACTGTAAAAGCAATAAGTGAATAAACTAAAGTTATTTCTAAACCAAATGATATATAAAATACAACAACAATAATTGGGTTAAGTAATGGTGAGGTAAATAAAAACGTCATTATGGGACCAAAACCTGCTTTTGCTTTTATAAGTCCCATCGTAAGTGGAATACTTGAACATGAACAAAACGGTGTAATAGCACCTAATCCAGATGCAATAAAATATCCACTTTTCTTAGAAGATAATACTTTTTGTACTTTTATTGGATTAAGAAAAACATTTAGTATTTCTACTAAAAAACTAACCCCTAAAAATAAAACTGATAATTCTAAAAACCCTATAATAAAGAAACTAAGTGTTTCTGTTAAATTTTCTAAATTCATATAAATCCTTATTTAATTCTATATTTCTAAATATATAGAATTATAATATTTTATTTCTTAAATTTAAATTGTATTTCTAGAAATATAGAATTATAATTTAAATAAATTTCTTTTATGTCATATCATCCTTATATTATTTGGTTATAATTGCAAAAAAATTTAGGATACATTATGAGTAAAATCAAAGAATTAGAAGAATTATTAAAAAATGATGTTCTTGTAGAATTAGAAGCTACTATTAAAGAAATGGAAGAAAATGGAGCTAAAAAGAAAACAAAAGCTCAAAAAGAAGAAATAAATTACTTAAAAGATGTAAAAAAATATTTTGATGAAGTAATTGAAGATATAAAAGCAGACAAACTTTCAAAAGCAGATGCAATTGATATTTTAGAAGGTTTAGAAGATATGAGAGCTGAGAATCAAGAGGTTTAATTTTATTAATGCTTAAAGAACTTACATACGAAGAACAAACTAGAATTACAAGAGCTATAATAAAAGCAGCCGTTTTGATGCTTGAGTTTGGAGCTGAAAGTAAACTAATTGAAACTACAACTCAAAGATTAGGAGTTGCTTTAGGAGTTGATTCTGTTGAGATATCACTAATCCCCTCTGCTATTGTATTAAGTACACTTAGCAATAATCAAAGCCAATCAGTTACCACAACTAGAAGAGCTCACCATAAACCAATAAATATGTCTATAGTTTGTGATGTTCAGAAAATGTGCCATGAAGTTGAGAAACATAAACACAATGTTGAGTTTGTATTTAAAACTATGAAAGAAATACAACCAAACTATTATAATAGATGGTTAGTTGTATTTATGGTTGGATTATCTTGTGCTTCATTTGCATATCTTTATGGTGCAGACTGGCAAGCATTTTTTACTACTTTTGTAGCTTCAAGTGTTGCTATGTTTGTAAGACAAGAGTTAGCAAAAAGAAAATTTGTGATGATTATAACCTTTGGTATCACAGCTTTTGTAGCAACCATAATTGCAGGCTTATCCCAAGTATTTAATCTAAGCTCAACTCCAAGTATAGCCCTATCTGCTAGTGTCATACTTCTAGCACCAGGATTTCCATTTGTAAACTCTGTACTAGATGCTGTTAAAGGATACCTATCAATGGGATGGGGTCGTTGGATGCAAGCAGTATTACTAACACTTGCCACTAGTATTGGTATGATTTTAGCTATGGCTTTACTAAATATAAAAGGTTGGTAGATGACAAGTATAATATTAAACTTTTTTATTGATGCAATATTTGCGGCAATTCCAGCTGTAGGTTTTGGTATGGTTTTTAATGTACCTAAACATACTTTGATTTATTGTGCATTTGGTGGAGCTATTACTTATTCTTCAAGAACTTTACTTTTAGATATGGATATTCAAATTGAACTAGCAACTTTTTTAGCTTCTGTTTTAATTGGATTTATTGCTTTATATTGGTCTAGAAAATATGTGATTCCAAGACCTGTTTATACTATTGCTTCTATTATTCCCTTACTTCCGGGAACTTATGCCTTTACAGCTATGATTGGGCTTATAGATATGAATTCACACGGAGTTACACCTGAACTTATAGCTATTTTTGTAGAAAATGCTTTAAAAACTATTACAATACTTGGTGGTATTGGTTTTGGCCTTGCTTTACCTACATTATATTTTATAAGATATAACAGACCAATTTTTTAAGATAGATATTTAAATATATCTATCTTTATTTAATATAAACCATTGTTTTAAACTCTCTTTTAAAAGTGGTGTTAATTCTAAATTTTCATCTTCCAGCATCTCCATTGCTTTATCCTTATGGATTCTACAAATAGATTCTGATTCTTCATTTATTTGTATATTATTTAAAGATTCTTTTGAAACTCTTCCATTGTAAAAATTAAACTGTAAAGAACCTGATGAGTAAATATTATTCTTAGTATATAAATCTAACTCTTTTGAAAAGAAAGTATTCTCATCTAAAATAAGCTCTTCCATTCCTACTTCTTCTTTAAACTCTCTTCTTGCAGTATCTTCTAAATCCTTATCAAGTAAAGGATCAAAACCACCACCAGCAATAGTATAAAAGTTTGGATATAAAGAAGTATTAGAATCCCTTTTCTGGAAAAGAAACTCTTGTGTTTGCTCACAATAGGCTAAAACATTTGCAGTAATTAAAGATACATATTTATTTGAATCTCTTAATATTTTTACACTTAAATAATCAACAATAATTGAATTTAAAATATATGGCTTAGCAAAACTATCTAAAGGAAAGTCTAATTCAGTAGAGATTATATGCTCATCATTATAAGAAAAAGAATCCTTTTCTTTTTTATAAAGTTCATAAAGTTCTTTGTCTTTTAATACTTCTAAAATATATAAGCCATCTAAATACTTATCTACAATTTTTATATTTGGTAAAATATTTTTCCGTGAAGAAATAATCAATTCTTTTTTAATATTTAATTCTTTTAATTCAATTTTAAATAATGCTAACAAAATATATATTTCTTTACCATTAATATTGTATACTTCGGGTATTAAATTAAAGGACTTTATTTGAACGTAGATATTACTAAAGTAGCTAATGTAGTTTTATACATGCTACATAAGCAAGTAGAACACTTAAATGATAAGAAACTTTCTATCATGCTATTTCTTATGGATTATAACCACCAAAAATTTTGTGGACAAAAAATCTTTAATGAGGAATATATTAAAGATAAAAGAAACCCTGAACCAGCGATTTTATCAGAGATTTTTAATATTATTGCAAATGAAGAAGATTTAGATGAAGAAGATGAAAGACTATTCTTAATTCAAGAGTTATTAGACTACTTAGATATTGAAGTTATTAAAAAGAAAAACTTTATTGAATTAAAGTTTATAAAAATGGAAGAAGAGTTTGATGATACTCTTTTTGAAGCAGATGAAATCAAAACAATTCATAAAATAGTAGCAGAATATTCTAGCTCAACTGCTAGAACTATTGCAAATGATTGTTTTAAAATTGATGAAGTTAGAGCAACACAAACTGGCGAAATCATAATCTAATATTTTTAAATAAAAAGGAAGAAAATGTCTATTACAAAAAATCAAAATGTAGAAATGAACTACGAACTTAGAATAAATGAAGAACTTATTGAAAGTAATTTAGAAACTGATCCAATTAAATTTGTTTATGGAACTGGACAAATAATTCCTGGACTAGAAGCTGGGATTGCAGATATGAAGGAAGGTGAAACTAAACTTGTAAAAGTTCCATCATCTGATGCTTATGGTGAATATGATGAAGAATTATCAGAAGTTCTTCCAATAAGTGATTTTGAAGAAATCGAACTAGAAATTGGTATGGTTTTAGAAGGTGAAGGTGAAAATCAAGAACCTATAAGAGCAACTGTTACAGAAGTAACAAATGAAGATGTTACAGTAGATTATAATCACCCTCTTGCAGGTTGTGATTTAGAATTTACAGTAATTATTAAATCTATCGTATAATTTAAATTCCCAAATTATTTGGGAATTTATAAACTAACAAATAAGAATTACCTTGAATATATCAAAAGATATATTCAAGGCTTAAAGTTTTTTACACATCGAACATAAGCTTTTCCTGTCCTATCATTATCATATGAGTATCCATCACTAAAATATATTCTCTGAACATAATGATCTTTTATAGCAGTCCATTCTTCTCCAAATGCAACTTGTTTATACATAATAGACCAAAAATGACCTGATGCACTATTTTTAAAAACTTCATTTATTGTTGGTTTATATACTTCATAATCCCCAATACTTAAAAGTTCTTCATATGTTGGAAGTCTCCAGTTTTTATTTTTATATAAATTTAGATTATCGCAATATTTAATTGCCTCTTCTAAACCAAGTTTTGTATTAGAAGTTGCTAGATTATCTTGCCAGATTAGTTTTAATTCTGTATCTAAAACAACTTCATCATCTCTTATAAATTTTGATTGCGCAAGTAGATTTTGAATTAACAATAGTGAAATTAGTATTAATAAACTCTTCATAATAACTCCTAAAAAATTCATGCTTATAACTTTTGAAATATCCATCATGTACATTTTTAGTCATTCTCTCTCCAAAGAGTTGATTTGCAAATGCAAATATAGACAGTAAAATGATTACAGGAAAGAAGTTTATTTTCAAAGTTAGACCTTTAATTGATATTTTAGAATCATAACAAAGAAATATAGCTTGATTAATACAAAATTTATTTTACTTCTTATTTTGGAGTAGATATGTGTTTATTAATGTTTGAATCTTTTCTTTATCTTCTTCTAATATAATAAAATGAGCTTCTAAAGAAGAATCAGAAATATCACCTAATAGTATATTATCTTCATGATTTTTAAACAAATGTACTTTTGAGCTAGAAACTCCACCTATTGATATTTTTAAAGATGTATTATCTAACTTCTTTAAATACCTAGAACCTCTTGAAAAACCTATATAGATTTTGGCTTTTGGTATTAGTTTATCAGATAAGTTACTTCCTTCTGAGTCAATAATTTCATGGCTATATTCTTTTATTAATTCATAAATTGAAGCATTTATTTGCTTGTGTTGTATTGCAGTTCCAGAAGCTGGGTTTCCTTTGATATAGACAATATCAAGTTGTGACATAAAGACTCTTTTGTTTATAAGATACTATAAACAGTAGTAAATCTATAGATTAGAATCACTATAGCTAAATCTATCTTAATTTGAATTTCTAAGCTTCTGTAATCCTTCTTGAGAAATCATAGTAACTTCCCACTTAGGAGTAAATACAAACGTAACAGTACACTTATGAACATCTTCAATACTTTCTATATTATCTATAATTTTATCAGTAAAAGATTTTGTGCTATTACAACGGGAATTTATTACAGTCATTTCAATATTTATATCTAAATTCTTATTATTTTCATTAAGAACTATTTTATAAATAAGTCCTAGATCATAGATACTAATTGGCAGTTCCAAGTCTTGAATTGCTTTTAATTTTTCAATTACTTTTTTTTCTATTTCATTTTTATCAAATATTTTCATATTACCTCTAGTTGTTTATTAGATATTTATTTACACTTCTTTTTATTTGTAAAGGTGTTTTTCTTCCAAGTTCCCGCTCAATAATTTCATCATCTTTAAAATATATCAAAGTTGGTAAAACTTTTACACTAAACTCTTGAGCTAACTCTTTTTGAACTAACATATCTATTTTATAAATAGATACATCTTCTTTTTTACTTGCATTATAAGTTGTAAGACTTACACCTAAGTCCTCACAAGCACTTCATCCAACAGTATAAAAATCTAATATTACTTTTTTTCCTGCTGTTTTTTCTTCAAAATTTTCTAAAGTCAAATCTTCAAATGCAAAAAGTGTAGAGATAAAAAAAGAAAAAAATATTATAGTTTTTTTCATAAACACTCCTTTTTTCAAGAGTTTATCATAGTAATATAGCAAGAATATATATCTATAATTTTACATAGATTTATTTTATGATAAACTCTCAAATATTAAAAATACTAAACAAGGAAAAAGATGAGTAGTGATGATATTTCTATAATTGATAAAAAAATAGAAGAGTTAATTCAGGACAAAAATGATTATAGTTTTACATCTCTAAGAGAAAAAGTAGAAGTTATATTATCTAGTGTTAATATCTTTATAGTAGATAATCAAGTAAATACTAAAGCCTTAGATATGTATTTAAAAAATGTAATTACTCAAGGAAATAGTATAAAAAAAGAACAAGAAAAAGCCAAATTAGATACTAGTAAAAAGAGAAAATATATACTAATAGAATCAATATGCAAAAAATATGAATTTGAAAATCAAGAAGATCTTATCAAAAAAATAGAGGAATTAGAGAAAAAAACAAATTCCGAATTAGAAGAGATAAATATTTCTATATAAGATATAGGAGTTGAAAGTATTCAACTCCTAAGTAAGTATTTTTTAGTTTAAATTATTTTGCAAGAGATGCAAGCATATCAGCTGTTACATCAGATACATCTTTTGTTCCATCAAGTTCTACAATAACACCCATATTTTTGTAAAAATCAATTAATGGAGCTGTTTGATCATGGTAAGCAGCTAATCTTTTAGTTACAGTTTCTTCTGTATCATCAGCTCTTTGAATAAGATCTTCTTCTTTTTCATCAACTGGTGGATTAAATGTCATATGGTAAATTTTACCAGTTACTTTAGAAGTTCTTCTTCCAGTAATTCTCTCAACGATTAATTCATCTGGAACGTCTAAAGAGATAACTTTATCTAAAGAGATTTTCATATCATTCATTAAAGAATTTAAAGCTTCTGCTTGAGGTAATGTTCTTGGGAAACCATCTAAGATAAACCCTTTTTGACAATCATCTTCAGCTAATCTATCTTTGATAATACCAATAATTGTAGAATCTGGAACTAATTGACCAGCATCCATGAAGTTCTTAGCTTCCATACCCATATCAGTTTTATCAGCGATTGCTGC
>Ga0193960_1000982_pt1 | contig 11600 bp, 13 predicted proteins | sample FB_3_MG_FD_140338 | JGI IMG/M metagenome (GOLD analysis project Ga0193960, IMG submission 140338) | Microbial mat bacterial communities from the Broadkill River, Lewes, Delaware, United States - FB_3_MG | ecosystem: Environmental > Aquatic > Freshwater > River > Microbial mats | place: USA...
ATCATTGGAGTATTATCGCATTGTGATAAAAAATTAGATTCTTCAACCTGATTTATTTTAAAGTGTGCAATATTGTGCCAAATGATTTTAAATCCTTCTTCAACTGATTTTGTGTTGTTATAATTATGAAAGGCAAATGCACTAAAAGAGGCTTTTACTTCTAAATATAATTGATTGATTAAATCCTGTTTGTTTTCAAAATAGATATAAATAGTTGCAGGTGATACTTCAGCTAATTTTGCAATTTTAGACATTGGTGCATCGTGAAATCCATTATTATTTACCAAATGAAGCGTAGCATTTAATAAGGATGTTCTTTTTTTGATGCATTTTTGACGAATAGCCATAATTATTGAACTGATTTATTTTGTGAAACAATAGATTTAACTTTCCAGGCAACTATAATTAATACAAACTGAATAGGCAATCTTATAAGGGCAGCCTTATGACTTCCAATAGCAGGTGTATCTGAAAATACATCCCAAATATGAATTGGTAAAAACGCCAGCATCAAAATAAATATTCCCCATGCACCAAATTTTGCATATTTTTTAGTGAATAAAGCAATTCCAAATACTATTTCAACAAGTCCCGATATATAAATAATTGCCATTGTGAAAGGTAAAAATTCGGGTACAAAAGGAATGTAGAAATCTGGTTTCAGAAAATGTTGTACACCACCAAATATTAAGAATATTGCCAGTGTTACTTTTAAAATGATCCAGATTTTGCGTTGCATATTTTTATGATGTTCAATTTATTAGAGTGCAAATATATATAAAATAATTTACAAAATGAACGTTCATTCGTTTTGTGAATATAAAATAATGTTAAAACTTAAAATGTAGTACTTTTGCAGTCTTAGATAAATTATGGGAATTAAAAGAAACAGCAACGAGAAGTTACATACAAATAACAAACATCAAAAAGGATACGATTTCACAGCTCTATGTGAAGCAAACCCGGAATTGAAAGAATTTGTATTTGTAAACAAGTATGAAAATGAAACGATTGATTTTGCAGATCCTAATGCGGTAAAATCATTAAATAAGGCATTATTATTTAAATTTTACAATATTAAATTTTGGGATTTCCCTGATGATAATTTATGTCCTCCAATTCCTGGAAGAGTAGATTATGTGCATCATTTAGCTGAATTATTAAATGCTTCAGGAATTAAAGATGATACAAAAGTATTGGATATTGGTGTTGGAGCAAGTTGTATTTATCCTTTATTGGGAAATGCTGAATACAATTGGAAATTTGTAGGTACCGATATTGACAAAAAGTCTATTGACAGAGCTGAAAAGATTATTAAAAAGAATAATCTTGGTGATGCTATTAAATTAATGCAGCAGAAGGATTCGACTCATATTTTTGAAGGAATTCTAAATGAAACCGATAAATATTCGGCAACAATGTGTAATCCTCCTTTTTATAGATCACAAGAGGAAGCTATGGAAGCGAACGCCAGAAAATTGGAAGGTTTAGGAATAAGTGATGATGTTGCAACTCGAAATTTTAGTGGGAAACAGCAGGAATTATGGTATAAAGGTGGTGAAAAAGCATTTGTTCACACTTATTTATATGAAAGTTCGAAATTTAAAACACAATGTTTTTGGTATAGTACTTTAGTTTCAAAAAAGGGAAACTTAGAAAGTATATATAGTTCTTTAGAAAAACTTGGCGCAACAGCTGTTAAAACAATTCCAATGCATCAAGGAAATAAAGTCAGCCGAATTGTGGCCTGGACTTTTTTAACAAAAGATGAACAAACGAATTGGAATAAAAATTAAAAAAAACGTTGGTTTAATACCAGCGTTTTTTGTTCTTTTTTGAACCAGCAGATTTTCTGTTTTTCTTTTTACCACTTCCTTTTTTAATATAAACTTCAGGTTTTGCGTTAGGATCTAAAGGATATGGATGGTTTTCTTCTACAGGAATTTCAATATTGATTAATTTTTGAATTGTAGTAATGTAAGTTCTTTCATCAGCAGAACAAAAAGAAAAAGAATTTCCAGTATTTCCTGCTCTACCAGTTCTACCAATGCGATGTACATAAGTTTCAGGTACATTTGGTATATCAAAATTAATTACGGCATCTAAGTCGTTAATATCAATTCCACGTGATGCCACATCTGTGGCAATTAATATATTTACATCCTTATTTTTGAATTTACTTAGAGCTTCTTCTCTTGCACTTTGTGTTTTATCTCCGTGAATACTTTTTACTTTGTATCCATTTTTTTTAAGTGATTTTTCTAATTTATCAACACCAAATTTGGTACGTCTAAAAATTAAAATATCTCCTTGTATATTATTTCTTAACACGTGTAAACATAGTTCCATTTTTTTGTTTTTTGGAACATAGTACAACGACTGATTTACACTTTTGGCTGCTGAAGAAGTAGGAGTAACATTTGCTGTTTCAGGTTCATTTAAGATTGTATTCGCCAATTCAGCTACTTTAGTAGGCATTGTTGCTGAAAACAATAATATTTGTTTTGTTTTAGGACATAAACGTTCAATTTTTTTAACGTCATCAATAAAGCCCATATCCAGCATTAAATCTGCTTCATCTAAAACCAAAGTTTCAACATAATCAAGATTAACGCAATCTTGTTTGTGCAAATCCAATAATCTTCCAGGAGTAGCAATTAGTATATCTACGCCTTTTTTAAGTACTTCTTTTTGAGGTTCTATTGATGCTCCTCCAAATAAAACAGTTGTTCTTAAATTGGTGTATTTTGCATAAGCCTTAAAATTTTCTTCAATTTGAATTGCTAATTCTCTCGTTGGACTAACTACTAAAGCTCTTATTTTTTTTCCTTTTTTTCCTGAATCTTGTTTATCAAACAACAATTGTAATATAGGCAATGCAAAGGCAGCTGTTTTACCAGTTCCTGTTTGAGCAGATGCAATCACATCTTTTTTTGCCAATACCAATGGAATGGTCTTTTCCTGAATAGGAGTAGCCAAGTCGTATCCCTTTTCTGAAATAGCTCTTAATATAGGTTTGTTTAACTTTAAGTCTTTAAATTGCATATAGATTGTTTAAAACAAGATTTTTGCAAAGATACATTTAATTAAACGCACTTTGTAACTGACCCAAGCCTATAATTAAACTTAATTTGGCATCTGTTTTTTTGCCGCAACTACTGACATTTCAACGAGTAATTCTGGACGCGCCATACGAGCCTCAACACATGCACGTGTTGGCTGGTGACCTTCTTCAACCCATGCATCCCAAACTTCATTCATAGCAGAGAAATCTTTCATATCTCTTACATAAATTGTGACGGAAAGGATATGCTTTTTATCAGAACCATTTTTGTTAAGTAATTCTTCAACTTTTTCTAATGTTGTTACAGTTTGCTCTTTGATATCTTTAGTTGCATCTTTTGCTGTTTGACCACATAGATAAATTGTACCATTGTGTTCAACAACTCGACTCATTCGAGGAGTTTGATCTTTTCTTATTATTGGCATTTTTTTAATTTTAAACGAAGTTTAAATATACACTTAATTAAATTCACTTTGAGAACAAAAAAATCTTTAAAGTTGTTTATTTTTGAATTGACTTTAGATACAAATTTTCAACTTTTGTTCTTGCCCATTGTGTTTTTCTTAAGAATTTAAGGCTCGATTTTATGGTAGGATTGCTATTGAAACAATTTATCTTAATAATTGAACCTAATTCTTCCCAACCATAAGTTGAAACTAAATACTGTAGTATTTCAGCTAATTTAACTCCGTGTAAAGGATTATTTGGTTGTTGATTTTCTGAATTCATTAAGTATTAAGATTTTTTTAATTCGGCATCAATTACTTCAATCATTTGTTGAAATTCTTTAACCTCGTATAAGCGTGAAAGAAATATAATTTTACCTGTTTTATCTAAAACAATGTTTCGTGTAACACCTGCTTTTGGCAAAGTAAAACTTTCAAAATTAGAACCGTCCGTATCAATCCCAATAGGGTAAGTAACTTGCATTTTTTCAATAAAACGCTTTACTTTTTCAGGTGTTTCTTTTAAATCGATTCCAATAAGTGTAAAATCTTCATTTTTAAAACGTTGCCAGACTTCTTTTTCTAAGTGTGGCATTTCTTTTCTACATACACTGCACCATGAAGCTGTAAATTGTAATACAACTACTTTTCCTTTTAAACTTTCATTAGAAACTGGAGTTCCATCTAATAATGAAAATGAAAATTGAGGAGCTTGTTCTCCAACTTTAACTTTATATCCTCTGGTTGAATCTTCTTGTGAAAATCCTATATGTGTTATAACAAGTGCAATTATAAGCGCTAATTTCTTCATGATGCTTTCTAATTATGTGATTTAGGTTACAAAAGTAGCGAAATAGTAAACATTAAAAATTGATATAACTCATCTTTAACAAATTGTTAGGTTTTTCAGATTGCAAATGAAAAAATATTTAAACCTTTAAAAAATAATAATAGTGAAACTAATAACCAACTAACTAATCCAAGTAATGATAACCAGGGAAGAAGTTTTAAGGTTATAGATTTTTTAGATACAATACTATTATTTGGAAATATGGGATTAAGTAAAGGAAAATACATTTTAATCTTTTTGTCAAACCTTATAATGTTATTTTTATGATTGGTCATATACTGCAATCCACTTTTTATTTTTAGATAAAACACTAGGTTAATCGTAAAACCCCAAATAGCTAATATTGTAACTACTGGAATGGATTCAGGAATTAACTCTTTTTCATAAAAATAAACAAATGCCGCAAAAAGAGCAAAAATTAGAGTGATTTGCATGCCCATTTTAGTCCAGTTTAAGTTATCTTCATGCGTATATAAGGAAACCAATTCTGACGATCTTGATAATATGGTTTCACCAAAATCATCACCTTGATTTTGATTTGTAAGTCTAATATAGTCTGATAAATCATCTTTTAATGAAGGTAGTTTGATCCAAGCAGATCTATCCCTTACAATTCCATCCTTATCAGCATCAGGTTCAAAGTCTAAATAATTAGAAAAATTGTGTTTTAAATGAAATTTATAACTAGCAACATTAATAGGCTCAGAAACAATCACTGCAACATATGGAAGCGAATTGCTTTCTTGCTCGAATAAATGATTATATAGTTTGGTTGCGATTCCTTTTGTGGAAAATTCTGGAGAGATAAATACTTGTTTTATTAAAATAAAATCACTTTTAAGAGAGTATTTTAAAAGCATATTTGTTTGATTGGAACTGCTTATTAAATTACTATGATAAGCCATAATAACCCCACAAATTTTGCCCTCCATTCGAGCTATATAAAAATGATTATAGGTTTCAATAAAGTTTTGATAATCTTCTTCAGTAAACGCAGAAACTAGAAAACCATTTGTAGAATTTTTATTGTTATTAAGTAATAATTTTTGTTGTAGTTTTGAGATTTCAAGAGCATCTTCAGTTTTTGCTTTTGAAATATTAAAAAGTTCCATATTGATTCAATTTTTATATAAAATTAAAAATTAAACTTTAAATTAATATGCTTTTTGTTAAAAAAATTAGGTGGAATGTTCTATGGAAATATTGGTTTAATTAGGGTAGTTTTTTTATAATTTTTCAATTTATTATAAGGGTTTAAAAAAGATAGGTTTTTATTAATTGGGCTAAATTTTGCAGATATTATATTTAATATCTGTTATTTTTAATTGTAACCATGTCCAATCTCCATCTTCTAGTTTCCAAGTAGCTTTAAGTTCACATGGGATTTTAAAAGAATTAAATTCTTTAGTTTTTATTACTTCAACAGTCCATTCTATGAGTTTTGAATCTTTTTCAAGGTCTTTGTATCGCATTGTGCTAAATTTCAAAAATTCTCCATTTTCACTAAAATAAAAAACACCTGAACCTGAAGTACCATTATAATTCATTGTCGCTTTAGCAGATTTTTCATCAATCTTTTCCCAAGAAATATATGGATTCAAAGCGGCTGTAGGAAACCAAACAATCTCTGCTAAAAATCGTTGTAAAGCTGCCTGATTTATTTTTTTGTTTTCTTTTGCATTTACAATTGGAAAAATGGACCATAATTTTATAAGCATTTCACCTTTTCCATCGTCAAATTTATCTCTTCCAACTATATTCATGAACGGATTCATCGATAAATTAACCGACCAGTTAAATGCAGGTGGTTTTGTAGTGAAGTTTTGTTCAGCATTCGCTTTATACCATTCTTTCTGATTAGGTTTCATTTTCATAAGTGCTTCTTGCTCTAAATAAATACTTTTGATAAGATGATTTTTCTGAATACCAGAATAGTGAAGCCATTTTTGAACAATAATTGGTAAATTTTCTCTTGCTTTATCTAAGTCGGTATTATTTGAGTTTAATTCTATTTTAGAATGCATTAAAGCTCTTTCAGATATAAGATTTTTTTTGAAATTGAAGTTTGAAAAGGCCATAATACTTACAATAAGAATTAGAATATTAAGTATCGTGGCAAATTTAGCATCGTGCCAAAATAAAATAATTAATAATTGCGATATTAAGACTGCGGTAATTCCAAACAACCACCAATAGGATGATTTAAAAATGATTAAAATAGTTGTGATTATAAATAAACAGAAAGCAATGAGCCAAATGATGCCCATGGGTTTTGAAATTGATTGAGTTAAAGCTTTAAATTCAATAAAATCAAATGCTTTTAGAAACCCAAATAAGTGAATAATTCCGTGTATTCCAACTAATAAGATAAATGCTATTCTCATTATTTAAAATTGGTATTTGTTAAATAAATTCTAACTGAAAAGTTAATGTAAATTAGCATATTAAATTTAAGCATTTATTTTAATGTAGAATGCTATTTATACCATAAATGCCCTTTAGAATACATTTTAGCTTCACCACTAATTAAAACCCTTTGATCATTATCAGTACAATATAAAGTTCCTTTTCGATCTGATAATTGAATGGCCTTCATCTGTTTTTTGTTAAGCTGTTCACTCCAATAAGGAATTAATGAGCAATGTGCCGATCCTGTAACCGGATCCTCTAAAATAGAAGCTTGTGGAGTGAAAAATCTTGAAACAAAATCGTTGTTAGATCCTTTTGCAGTTACTATAACACCTCCAGGATCTAAATTTATGGTATCGAAGAGTTGACGATTTATAGTTATATTTTTTATATCCTCTTCTGAGTCATAAACCAATACAAAATCTCGAGCTTTTAAAACCTTTGTTGGTTGAATGTTTAATGAATCTTTTATGACTTGTGGAAGTTCTGAAGTCCAAGGTTTTCTTGAAGGAAAATCCAAAGTGATTAAATCATTTTTAAATGAAACTTTTAAATCTCCGCTTAAGGTTGAAAAAATAATGTTGTTTTTTGGATATTTTAATATGTTTTTTAAAACATATGCAGTTGCTAATGTTGCATGTCCACATAAATCCATTTCAATTTCCGGAGTAAACCAACGTAAATGAACTTTGTCATCTGTTATAACAAAAAAAGCCGTTTCGGCAACGGCATTTTCTTTGGTGATTTTTAGTAAAAGATCATCATCCAACCATTTTTTTAATGGAACAACACATGCTGGGTTACCTCCAAAAATTTTATCGGTAAACGTATCTATTTGGTATAGGTCTAATTTCATTTAGAAAGAAATTTCAATAGTTAAACCTTGTGAAGTTACTAATTAAACTTGAATGAAATTATTACTTGTCTAAAACATGTTTTTCTAAAACAAAACAAATAAATTCTCCTTCAAAAACAATTTCTTCTTTTTCATTTTCAACTGTAACAGAAACCGAAGTCTTTTTTCCTTCAGGTTTATTCTTAATTGTTGCTTTTGCGGTTAATTCAGCATCAATTTGAACTGGTTTTAAAAATTTAACCTCAGCTTTTCCTAATACAACAGTTGGCTCGTTAATGGCAACCATAGCAGCATAATCAGCTAAACCAAATACAAATCCACCGTGTGCCAGGTTGAATTCATCAACTAGCATTTCTTTGGTGATTTTAAGTTTAACAATTGCTCCATTTTTTTCAATGGATACTACAGATCCAACAAATTTTTTGGAAGCTAATAAATGTGTGTTTTGTTCAATGTTATTCATGGTAAAATGTTTTTTTAAAATGAAAAACTTTCATTTTATTTATAAATTAAAATATGTGTTTATCGGTTTTGTGATTAGTTTTGGTACTGATTTAATTTATCAATTGAAATTGTAGAGGATTTTGATAAATAAGCTAGTAAATTAAATTAATTACATGTGGAGTTCGTGGTTGGCTTTTATTCGTTTGTAGTTATTACAAAAATAATTAATGGTGAATTCCCTGTATTTTTTATACCGTGAAAACCTTTACCCCTAATAGTTGTTATATTTCCTTTTTCTACACTATAATTTCTTTCAACGGCTTCCAACTCTCTCTTTTCAAGATATTGACCATTTCCTTCCAAAATAATATACAGCTCTTGCTCTTTTCTAGAGCCATGTGTGTGAAAACCAATTGAATCCTTAGAAGTTGGTAATATCATATAGGCTCCTATTCTGTTGTTAACCAATTCACCATCAGCAAACATTTGAAGTAGATAAACTATACCATCTCCACCATACATATTAGATCTTTTGTCGTATCGTACTACCTTTCTAGGTGTTTCCCCAAAGTGAATAGTGCTCAAACTAAGATGCCTTTCCATTATAGAATTGAGATAAGCCATTTCACTTTCTGAAACATCTTCTCGTTTTGATGAAATCATAATATTAAATTTATATTACCTGATTCCTCAAATATTTTACAAGGTATAATTCAGGCAGTTGTATAATCTGGATATACTTCAATATATTCCAGTTGAATGCTATTAAGAGCTACCAAAATTAAGAATATTCAAATTAAAAGTAATGATGTATTTTAAAAATTATTCCCTTTTTTTGAAATGAAATGTAAGTTATTCCATTGCTAACAGTTAGACTGTTTACTCTATTTTTTTATTGTTTCTAGACCATTCACTCCATGAACCTACATAGAGTTTTGGAATTTTAAAACCTGCATAATCTAATGCTAAAAGTGTATGACATGCTGTAACACCAGATCCACAATGCACTATTATTTTTTTTGAGGAGTGAGTTTGAAATAAATTTTGATATTTTTCTTTTAATTTCTCTTGAGTTAGAAAGAGTCCATTTTCATCTAAATTTGATTCAAAAGGAATGTTGACAGCATTTGGAATATGTCCAGCAATTAAATCAATTGGTTCGTGTTTACCAAGATACCTATTGTTTTCTCTTACGTCAATAATAGTGTAGTCACTATTGTTAGAGGCTTTTTCAACTTCATTTATATTAGCCATTGGAAGTGTCCATAAATCATTTTTTATCACCTCTGCTTTTGAATTAAATTCTTGACCACTATTTAAAGGAAAGCCAATTTTCTCTGCTTCTTGAATACCTCCATTTAATACCTGAACTTTTTGAAAATCCATTGCTCTAAGCATCCACCAAAAACGAGCAGCAGAATTTGCTCCATTTTTATCGTCATAAACTACTACATGGCTGTCTTTTGAAATTCCTAAATCAGCAATTGTTTTTGAAAAAGCCTCAATATTAGGCAGTGGATGTCTTCCTCCAATAGCAACGTTTTCCTTTATATCAGCTAATTGAGTGTTTAAATCAATAAATAATGCACCTTTTAAATGTTTTTCTAGATAATTAGCTTTCGCTGAACTTCCAGTACGAACATCTACAAGAATTAAATTTTCAAATTTTGATATTTCTAAAAGATCGTCTGCATTAATTATTGGAGTTATTTTCTTGTTCATTTTTATTTTAGTGTTTTCTTTTTGACAATTCTTTTTCAGTTCAAACATAAGTTTTTAAACGCTTAAATAAAAGTTATTTAATAACTGGAGTGTGAATTATCATTTCAATAAATTATTCCTTATCTTTAATTCTTATGATAAAAGATATAAAACTAGCTGTCTTAATAGACGGTGATAATATTCCTTCAAAATATATAAAAGAAATGATGGAGGAAATTACAAAATATGGTACTCCTACTATAAAAAGAATTTATGGAGACTGGACTAAACCTCATTTGTCTAAATGGAAAAATATATTGCTTGAAAATGCAATAACACCAATTCAACAATATGGTTATACTACAGGAAAAAATGCAACAGATTCGGCAATGATTATTGATGCTATGGATATATTATATTCGGATAAGGTAAATGGTTTTTGTTTGGTTTCATCAGATAGTGATTTTACAAAATTAGCAACAAGATTAAGAGAAGCTGGTCTGGTAGTTTATGGAATTGGCGAAAAGAAAACGCCTGATCCTTTTATAGTTGCTTGCGATAAGTTTATTTACCTCGAAATATTAGAATCTTCAGAAGATGATGAATCCCAAAGTGGGAAGCCAAAAGTGAAAAAAGCAAGTATTGATAAAATTACCCCTAAGGTTATTAAATTCTTAAAAAATACTGTTGAAGATGCCGCTGACGAGGATGGATGGGCTTTTATGGGTGATGTTGGATCACTACTTTTAAAGAAACAAGCTAATTTTGATGCTCGTAACTTTGGGTTTGATAAACTTACACCATTGTTTAAGTCGTTGAACCAGTTTGAAATTGAACAAAGAGATCGTTCTAAATCTAGCGGTAGGTTTAAACTCATTTACGTTCGGAACAAAAAAAATAATTAAATGTTATAAAAACAAGGCACTCTATGAAATCATAGGGTGTTTTTTTTAATTGTTAAATACCTCTATTTTACATTTGTAAATAGAGGTATTTTCCTATTTTTTTAGATGTTCTTTATTCTTATTTTTTTTTGATTTAATAGCTATGAAATATTTTCTAATTGTGGTCGAAATATGTTCAATAGCTTGACTTTTATCATCTTAAAAACTTTTTTGAAATGTTACTTTTGTTACATAAATAAAATTAGTATTCCAGCAGGTCTGTTGAATTTTATTTGTGATTGACTAAACTATAAAAACATACTAAAGTGAATAAGATTAATGAACCAACCTACAAGGAGCAGCGTAAAGGCTCTCATGAATTTAAAAATAGAGAAGAATATTTAGAACATGAATTAACAATAATGAAATTTCGTAAATGGAGAGTTCATCTTCCGTTTAGAGATTTTCATATTGAATTTGAAGATTTAGTACCTGCCTTGGCAGCTACAATAGGGAAAGTAGTTATGGTAACTGCAATGGTTGCTGCCTTTGCAGCACAATTTGGACTTTCACCTGAATTTATTGCGGAAAATGTAAGATATGAACTGTTAATTGCTGGAGGAATATTTGTTATTCTTTTTTCGGCAATACTTAACCCAAATGCAAATTTAGCAGGAACCCATGGACCAATGATTCCACTTATTCCAATTATTGCTGCAGCGGGAGGACATCCCTTAGCATTAGGTATTTTAATTGGTGTTTTTGGATTGGCCTTAAGCATTACAAAAGGAGGGTCAAAATTAATGACTTTGACAGGAGTTGGTGTAAGAGGTGGATTGCTTATTTATTTGGGAGCTGTTGGTTTAATAGGGCAAATTACCAAATTAGAAACTTGGGCTGGAGCTACAAATATTGGAGGAATTTCATTTGTTGTAATAGGTGTTAC
>Ga0193960_1000984_pt1 | contig 11586 bp, 11 predicted proteins | sample FB_3_MG_FD_140338 | JGI IMG/M metagenome (GOLD analysis project Ga0193960, IMG submission 140338) | Microbial mat bacterial communities from the Broadkill River, Lewes, Delaware, United States - FB_3_MG | ecosystem: Environmental > Aquatic > Freshwater > River > Microbial mats | place: USA...
TGCCACGAAACATGCAATATAGTACCATAATGAAATATATAATGTTCTCTCTCTTCTAATACCAATAAGTCCAAAAATAGACACACCCCATAGAACCCACCATACTGTTACAAGTATATCTAATGGCCATTCTAATTCAGCATACTCTTTTGAAGTTGTAATACCAGAAATTAAAGTAACTACCGCTAAAAGAATTGTAATGAAATATAAAGCAAAATGTAATTTTGCAACTCCCATTAAAAAAGGCGATTCTTTTAAAGATACTTTTAATACTCTTTGCCCTACATAATACCATGTAGCAAAGATACCACTCATTGTAAAACCAAATGCCACACCATTTGTGTGTAAAGGTCTCAACCTACTGAATGTACCATATTCTCCAGCTAAATTACTTAGCTCTGGAAATGCCAGTTGAAATGCTAAAATAACACCAACTGTCATACCTATGATTCCAAACAGAATTGTTGCAAAAGTAAAGGCTTTTGCTATCGAGTAATCGTACTCAATTGTTGCACCGTTCTGCATCAATCTCCTCCTAAAGTTTAAAATAAAGCCACGAAAAACGCCACTTATTAATTGAATTTTATCCTAGATTAATTTAAATCAATCTGAATTAGTTAATTGTTTGTTAATAATATAATATTAATTATTTTTTTTAAGCATAAATACAGATTATAAGTTTTCTAAAAAAATATAGATTAATCTAATTTTAAGAAATGTGTAGATATACTTTCTTTATATTAAAAAAAGAGGTGTAAAATGTTAAAAGGATTAATTAAAAGTGGACTAATTGCTTCACTTATGTGTTTCGCAACAGTTGGTAATGCTCAGGGTGAGAATACTATTGAAATTAATGGTGGAAATATGACATCAGAATATATTGCTCCGGTTGGTTCAAATGGTATGGCTGATGATAAAATTGTTGAATTAGCAGATAGTTTATTAGCAAGTAGCCGTATTGCACAGGCAGACATGGGTAATATTGCTATTACTTCATTTGTAAATTTACATAATCTTTCTAGAACAAGTTCATTTGGTAGAACACTAGGTGAAACATTTTTTAATGAATTATTTATAAGAGGATTTAATGTAGCTGACTTTAGAGGACAAAATGCTTTATCAGTTAATCCTACAGGTGAATTTTTTATCACTAGAGATATCAAAAAAATCAATAAAAAAGTTGCTAATAGTTATGTGTTAGTTGGAACATTTTCTTCAATTGATAAAAAAGTTATCATTAATGCAAGAATTATGGATAATCAAACAGGAAGAGTGGTAGCTTCAGCTAAAACTTATTATGAAACAACAGATTGTAATCTACTAAATAACTGTCCAAGAGCAAGAACAATTAGAATTACAGCTAAATAACATTTAAATAAAAATACTCCATCTACACTTAAAGAGAAACAATCTCTTTAAGTGCTTTAACAAAAGTTTCACTAGAATTTACGCAAGAACAAACTTTATACTCTTTTATTTTCAACTTCTCAGCTAATTCTCTATATTCAATATTTAATTCAAATACTGTTTCACTATTGTCTATTATAAATGATATAGGATATATAATCACTTTTTCATTTTTAAAGTTTTTTAACATATTATCTAAGCTAGGAGTTAGCCATTTCATTGGTCCGACCTTCGATTGGTATGCTAAATTAATAGACTTAAAATTTGTTGCATAATGTGATAATTTTTCTTTTAATAACTCAACATGCTCTTCAACTTGTTTTTGATAAGGATCTCCTTTATCAACTATTTTTTGAGGTAATCCATGCGCTGAAAATATTACATGAAAATCATTATATTTTGATTGTACATTAACAATTTCATCACATATCGCTTTATTGTACATTTCATTTTTGTAAAATGGCTCAATTGTAGTAATGCTGAATTGATCTTCACTTTTTTCTATAAAATCTTCTATACTTGATTTTGTCGTTGTAGTTGAATACTGAGGATAAAGTGGTAATAGGATAACCTCTTTTATATTTTCCTTTTTTATTCTCGCTATAGCAGTTTGTGCAAATGGTGAAGTATAACGCATAGCCGTAGTTATAAAATACTCAGGAAAGCTCTCATTTAATTTTTCAACGAGCAAATCAGTTAGTTCATGTAAAGGAGATTTTCCTCCTATCTCTTTATAATTTTCCCATGCTTTGTTAAGTCTCATAGTTACTATTAATGATGCAAGAATAGATCTAATTGTATCATTTTTTAATGTTAAAATATTTTTATCATTAAACATATTTGTTAAAAATACTTCTAATTCATCTTTACTTCGTGCGGCACCCATATTGAGTAAAACTAATGCTTTTTTCCTCATTTTTATCCTAGTTATTTATATTTATAATTTTATCGCTGCACCAAGATGCAAGATCTTTGTCATGTGTAATTAGAAGAATACCAAATTTATCTATAAAGCTTACTAACATTTTCATTGTTTCTAATGCAACCACATTATCTAAAGCACTTGTCGGTTCATCAGCTAAAAGCAAATCAGGTTTCATTAGAATTGCTCTTAAAATACTACATCTTTGTAGTTGTCCACCACTTAATTTATGTGGTAATTGAACAATATTTTCATAAGTTAAATCTAAAGTGTTAAGTAATTTACTAAATTCCTCTTTAGTATAATCTTCTACAACATCATCTATTTGCTCTTTTACAGAATATGTTGGATGAAATGAACTATAAGGATCCTGATAAATTGTTGCGATTTTTTTACTCTGTATTGTTCCTTTTAGTGGCTTTAATTTTTTTGTAATAAGCTCAAAAAGTGTGGATTTTCCACTGCCACTTTTACCAACAATTGAAATGATTTGACCTTTACTAAGCTTTAAACTAAAGGCTTTATAAATAAGTTTATCTTTGGTATACCCAAATGTTAAGTCATTCACTTTTAATACACATTTTTCATTCATAAATGTATTTTATCCTAATTTTTATAAGATAACTTGAAGTAAGAAATTAGTATCATTTAGCAAAATTAAATTTAGGAGAACAATATGAAAAAAATCGTATTAGGAACATTAGTATTATCTGTAGCTGCATTTGCAGCTGTTAATCTTGGAGCATGTAAGGGTTGTCATGGACAAAATTTCGAAAAGAAAGCTTTAGGTAAATCTAAAATTGTATCTGACATGACAAAAGCTGAAGTTTCAGCTGCACTTATAGGATATAAAATGGGAACATACGGTGGACCAATGAAAGGTGTTATGAAAGGTCAAGTTGCTAAATATAGCGAAGCTGATTTATCATCAACAGGACTTGGTAAATAATTCTAAGTTTTACTAAATAAGAACAAGGGTCAACTATTTTGATAGTTGACCTTTTTTTTAGCTATTTTTTAACTTTTCTTTTTTATTTGCTTTTAACTCTTTTACCTTTTCATCTTTTTTAAACGCTGCTTGTAAATCCTCTGTACTATCATTCAACAGTCCATTCATCATTTTTTTACTATCATCAAATTGCCCTTGTTTAGCACCCCAAATAAAAATTCCTAAAAGCGTAAAACTTACTATTATTCCAACAACCAATTCAATCCATAAAATACTATTCATCTTTTCCCTACTTTTTATTATTAATTCTTAAACTATTACCTACAACTAATAATGAACTCAAACTCATTGAAAGTGCTGCAACTAAAGGTATAATAAATCCAGCCATTGCAATTGGTATTGTTACAATATTGTAAATTAATGAAATCATCAAATTTTGTTTTATAAATCTGAATGTTCTTTTTGAAATATAATGACTTTTTGTTATTCCTAAAAGTTGGTCATTTAAAATTACAATATCACTAATAGCAATCGCTATATCAGCTCCATTGCCCATAGCAATAGAGATATCAGCTCTACTAAGTGCTAAAGAATCATTTACACCATCACCAACCATAACAACTTTTTGTCCACTATCTCGTAAACTTTTAATATAATCAGCCTTATTCACAGGAGTCATTTGCGAATTAAAATGATCAACACCTATTTTTTTTGCTATAGTAGATACAGTTGTTTCATTATCTCCACTGCAAAGAATAGTTTTTATATTTTGCTTTTTAAAATATTCAATAGTTTCTTTCGCGTCATCTCTTAGTTTATCTTCTAGTTCAAAGGTAGCTAACAGTTTGTTATTAATTGTAAAATGATAAATAGTTGTTTTGTATTCTTTGTTATTTTCTAATCTACCACCATAAACAATATAATCTTTATATGTAGCTTGTAAACCAAAGGCTGGTATTTGTTCAATGTTTTCTAATTCCAAATGTTTCAAATTAGAATAACTTTTTTCTAAATATTGTTTTACAGCAAAACTCACAGGATGAGTAGAACTATCAGTTAGAGAATATAAAAGATTTAATTCCTCCTTACTTAAGGATAAAGGCTTATTTTTAACCGATAATTTACCAGTAGTTAAAGTACCAGTTTTATCAAACACAACAGCATCTATGTTCGCAAATGTTTCTATAAACTTTGCCTCTTTAAATAGTAATCCTTCTTTCGTTAACCAACTAATACCAATCAAACTTGCAATTGGTGTTGCTAATGCTAAAGCACATGGACAAGCAATAATGATAACTGAGATACCAATAATCAAAGAGTTTTCAAAACTACCATCATAAAAAAACCAGCCTGTAAATGTTCCAATAGCTAAAGATAAAATCATAATTGAAAAATATTTTGACATTGATTGTGTGGTATCTTCAATTTTTGGTTTTGAATTCAAAGAATCTTCTAATAGTTCGACAATATGATTTAATGTAGAATTTGCATAGTTTTTTGTAGCTTTATATCGTATTACTGATTCTGTATTTATAGTACCGCTTAATATTATATCGCCTACTTCTTTTTCTACAGGTAAAGACTCACCACTTATACTACTTTCATCAAAACTACTATATCCAGATACTACTACACCATCCACACTTGCTTTTTCACCCATTTTAACTTCAATAATATCATCAATACTTATTTCATCTAAAGAAACTACTTTTTTACCATCTTCAACAATAATAGTGGCTTCAAGAGGAATTTGGGATTTTATCTTATCCATCGTATCAACAGCACTTTTTTTACCTAGAACCTCAAGATATTTTCCAACAAGAACAAAAGTAATAATCATAGCAACACTGTCAAAGTAACTATCACCTGCACCACCAAATAACACATAAATAGAATAAATATAGGTCAATGTAGCTCCAGCAGATACCAAAAAATCCATATTTATTATACTGTTTTTTAAACCAAAATATGCACCTCTAAAAAATATCCAACCGCTATAAAATAAAACAGGTGAGGCAAATATAAATTCAGCCATATGAATAATACGAAGCATTTCAGAATCTATACCTGTAAAATAGCCAGTATATTTAGCCACATCTATCATCATAATATTCATCGATGCAAAAATTGCAATTGACATTCTTAGAAAAAAGTCTTTTTTATTTTTTGTAGCTTTTATTTCACTATCAGTTTTATTATATGGATATGCGTTATAACCGATGCTTCTTATTTTGTCAATAATTTGTGAGAGTTTAATAATATCTTCATCCCAAACAATTTTAGCTTTATTATTTGTAAAATTTATGTTGATATCAACTATACCTGGCGTCTCATTCAGAACTTTTTCATTGAGCCAAATACAAGCTGCACAATGAATACCTTCGATTATTAAATCAACTCGACTAAAGCCCTCTTCTGTTTTTTTAATATATCTAGTATTAAAGCTATCCATATCAAAATTACTACTATCATTTCCTACAGCAAGAGGTTTTGATAATTTATTATTTCCTAATTTATCATAAAAACTATCGAGTCCATCATCTTTTAATAGATGATATACACCTTGACAACCGTTACAACAAAAATTAAGCTCAGTATTATCAGCTTCTTTAATCATAATTGATTCTTCAAATTCAAGATGACAATGTGCGCAAGGAACTATTTTTGACATTAAAATACCCCTAAAATTTTAATCTTTCGATTAGAAATTCTATAGATTGTTTCACTCGTATTTAAAATTAAAATCTTTTTATTTTTACTCACTATTCTATATTCTCTTTTACCTAATTTATGTTATTATACCTAAAATAATAGTAAAAAGAGCAATAATGGAAGCAGATGTATCAAGGCTAAAAGAGATTACCGTTTTATATTGTGAAGACGAAGAATACTTAAGAGATATTACAAAAGGTATTTTAGAATCTTTTACAAAAAAACAATTTATTTGTAAAGACGGTGCAGAAGGTTTAGAAGTTTTTAAAGAAAATCAACATCTCATTGATTTAATAATTACTGATGTTAATATGCCTAATATGAATGGCCTAGAGATGTCAAAAGAGATAAAACAAATTAATCCAAATATGCCTATTGTTGTTGCCACAGCATTTTCAAATTCAGAATACTTACTTGAAGCAATTGATTTAGGAATTGATAAATATGTCTTAAAACCAATCAATGTAAAAAAACTACTTGACATAATGTCAAAGTCACTACTATATCATGAATTAAGAGATTTATATCTAGATCAACTAACAAAATTACAAAACAGAAATGCTCTTATAAAAGACACTAAAGTAATTGAAAAATCAACATTAGCATTAATTAATATAGATAAATTTTCAATTTTAAACGATCTTTATGGTGAAGATTATGGAGATAAAATACTTTTATCTTTTGTAGCAAATATGAAAGAAACATTTCGAAGTGACATTTACAATATCTACAGAGTTGGTTCTGATAATTTTGTAATATTATGTAAAAACTGGGAAACTAGTACCAAAGAGTTTAAAAATATTTGTAAAGGTTTTATCAAAAAAACAAATGATAAAGGGATTCAAATAGCAGATGAGAATATTGATATTAGTATAACAATTGGTATTGCACAATCAAATGACAAACATGCCTTTGAATATGCACAAAGAGCTATTCCTAAAGCTAGAAAAAAATACCTTGATATTCTTGAATATGATAAAGAACAATTTGAACAAAAAAAAGATATTGAAGAAAATATTAAATGGATTAAAAAATTAAAATCTGGGCTAACAGATGGAAAATTTCAACCATATTTTCAACCTATCATTGATGCACAAACAAAAGAGGTATATAAATACGAAGCTCTAATAAGATATATTGATGATGAAGGGAATGAAATAGCACCATATAAATTCTTAACTATTGCAAAAAAAGCACGATTATTTCCAGTAATTATAAAAGTGATGCTTTCAAGTGTATTAGCAATTATTAAAGAAAAGCAAATCCGTGTTGCTGTGAATTTATCATTTGAAGATATTATTAATAATGATACTCACCAATTTATTTTTAATACATTAGAACAATACAAAGAAGAAGCAAAATTACTTGATTTTGAAATCTTAGAAAGTGAAGAGATTGAAGATTTTGAAATTGTAAAAAACTTTATCATTAAAATACGATCGTATGGTTGTCAAATCGGTGTAGATGACTTTGGTGCTGGTTATTCTAATTTTAATATGCTAGAAGCTTTAGATGTAGACTTTGTTAAAATTGATGGGTCTTTAATTAAAGAGATTGATACATTATCAAAACACGCACTTATCGTTGAAACTATTTCTGATTTCTGTACTAAATTAGGAATTAAAACTGTTGCTGAATTTGTAAGTAGCGAAGAGATTTATCAAAAAACTAAAGATTTAGGTATCAAATATATGCAAGGCTGGCACTTTGGAAAAGCTGTAAGTAGTAAAGAGTTATAAAAGGTGGAATAAATAAATTTTATTTATTCCAGTTAGTAACAATTAAATTTTTGTCGTATAAAGATGACTTAACCAGGGAACTCTGAGCGATAGCTACAAGTTGTTTAGAAGCTATTTCTAAATCATCATTAACGATAAAATAATCATACTGATCAATATATTCTATTTCAACTTTCGCATTTTTTATTCTTTTTTCAATAACCTCTTTACTGTCTGTATCCCTTGTATACAATCTTTTCTCAAGCTCTTCAATAGTAGGTGTTGTTATAAAAACAGTTGTTGTTATAGATTTTAACTTTTTAATTACTTGTTCAAAACCTTGTACATCTATATCAAAAATAACTAGTTTTGATTCATCCAAAGCTTTATTAATTGGTTTTAATGAAGTTCCATAATAATTACCATGTACTTCTGCCCATTCTAAAAAATTGCCATCTTCTATATCTTTTTTAAATTCTTCTTTTGAAACAAAATAATAATCTATACCATCTTTTTCACCTATACGAGGCTCTCTAGTAGTTGTAGAGATTGAAAAATGATAATTATCTATAACTTTATACACCTCTTTTAATAAAGAGCTTTTACCGCAACCACTAGGTCCTGAAAGTAGCAATATTGCTCCCTTAGAATATATATTATTCACTATTTGTTTGTCCTAATTTAATTTGTAAGTTTATTTCATAACCATCTGTTAAAGAATCGATTATATCTTGATCAAGTTTATTTAATAATGGGGTTAATTCTTCTAGTTCATAGTTATTTAAAAGTACTTTTATAGGTTTATTATCAAATTTACTATAGATTTCGCTCACTGTATTCACTTCATCAATAGCTTGATCAATAATAGAAGATAAATCCATCCATTCATCCTCTACTTTGTCAGTGTCAAAGTCTTCTTTTTTAACATTGTTTGAAGAAGTCATAATATTTTGAATATTTGACAACTCTTTTGTATCCAAAATACCACCATTATTTAAAGCAGATAAAGAGACGATACTATCATCATTTTCCTCTTCCATATCAAAAGCAATATCATCAGCAAGGCTTTCTAAATAATCAACTGCTGGTTCCATTTCATCGATAGGTTCTTCATACTCTTCATCTTCAACTTCTACATTAGATATATAGGTTTTTGTATTTTTTCTTGTGTTTAATATCTCTAGTTGTTTTTCTAAAATTTGCTCCAAAGACGATGGTAAAAAAGGTAAAGGAACAATAAAGTCATTGGCACTACCAAATGGTAATTCTTTTTTTGAAATAGCACCCATTAATTTTGCATAAGATTTTATAATATCAAATCTATCATCTATAAAATCATTATCAATAATAATAATATCTACTTTATGATCTATTTGTACTTCAGGTAAAACTTCAAGTGAAATATTAAGTTTTTTACATACTAGTGTAAATATTTGAATGATAATAGGTTTACGAGATACTAAAATTAAGCTTTTACTCATAATATTTTCCTTTAGCCATTATTTTATTTGCTCCAATCTATACTCAGTAAGTTTATATACTTTATCACACTTATCTGCTATCTCATTTTCATGAGTTACCATTATAAGTCCAGCATCATTATTTTTCACATAATCAAACAAAACATTTATCATCTCGTTTGCAGTTTGTTTATCCAAATTTCCAGTGGGTTCATCTGCAAAAATAACTTTTGGTTTTTTAACCAAAACCCTTGCACAGGAAAGACGCTGTTGCTGTCCTCCACTTAACTCACCAATACCTTGTTTCATTACATGATTTATATTTAATGAACTTAATAAATCTTCATCAATCTTATTTCCACTAAGCAATTCAGATATTTTGAGATTCTCATCAGCATTAAAACCTCTAAAAAGGTAATGTGCTTGAAAGATTATTCCGAAATCATTTCTTCTTACTTTTAATAGTTCATTTTTTGATAAAGTTAATATATTTTTATTATTGTAGTACACTTCACCTTTATTTGGAATCAATAAAGTTGAAAAAATGTTTAATAAAGTTGATTTTCCACTACCACTTACACCTATAATTGCAATAGTTTCACCCTCATGCAATGATAAATTAATATCTTGGAAAAGAGGATAATCAAAATCGTGAGAGATTGCCCTTACATCAAGTAAGGGCAAATTTGAATTATTTTGATTATTTTTAGTATCAGTCAAAATTCAAATATATAAAGAGATAACTATTTAGCCATTTGTGCAGCAACTTCAGCTGCAAAATCTTCTTCTTTTTTCTCAATTCCATCACCTAGTTCATATCTTACATATTCAACTAGTTCAATAGAAGCATCACATTCAGCAATTGCTTGCTCTACAGTTTTTGAATCATCCATTACATATGGTTGACTTAAAAGTGCATGTGCTGTATCTAATTGAGTATTATCTGTAATAAATCTTTCGATTTGTCCAGGAATAATTTTGTCCCAAATTTTTTCAGGTTTACCTTGTGCTTTTAATTCAGCTTTCATATTCTCTTCAGCTTCAGCTAATGCTTCAGCTGTTAATTGAGATCTACTTACGAATAAAGGTATTTTTTTCTCTGGTTTACCAAGTCTATGTAACTCAATATTTAACTTTTCAATATCAGCAATGATACCTTTATTTTCAGATTCAATAAAATCAGCAGATAAATCTTTATAAGAGATAACTGTTGGTTTCATAGAAGCTGCATGCATCGCAACTTTTTTTAATAATTCTGCAGTTTTCTCTTTTGCTTCAGGTGCACAAGTAGCTGCTAAAATAACACCAACTTTACCTAAATGAACATAACCATTAACAACACCAGTATCAGTTGAAATTGTTGTCATTTTTCTAGCAACAATATTTTCACCAATAATTGCTATTCTTGAATTTAAGTATTCTTCAAAGTTTGTACCATTAATTTCTGTTTTATTTAACTCTTCAGTACAAGTTACAGCAGTTGCTTGAACATGCGCTGTAATCTCATCTTTTAATGCTAAAAAGTTATCATTTTTAGCAACGAAGTCTGTTTGAGAATTTAACTCAACCATTGTTACTTTAGTTTTGTCATCATTTACTAAAATAGATACAAGACCTTCAGCTGCAACATTTGAAGATTTTTTAGCTGCTTTAGATAAACCAGCTTCTCTTAAATGCTTCATCGCTTCTTCAAGATTACCCTCTGTTGCATTTAATGCTTTTTTACAATCAAGCATACCTGCACCAGATTTTTCTCTAAGCTCTTTAATTAATTTTGGAGTTGCACCAGCCATAATTATTTTGCCTCTTCAGTTGCTACTTCAGCTTCTGTAGCTGCTTCTTCTGTTACTTCTGCCATTTCAGCTTCTGTAACTTCTTCAGATACTTCAGCGTTAGCTTCAGCTCTAGCTGCTTTACCTTCATTCATTGCTGCTGCCATTTCATTACAAAATAATTGTACTGATCTGATTGCATCATCATTTCCTGGAATTGGGAAATCTACTAAATCTGGATCACAGTTAGTATCTAATGGAGCATAAACTTTGATTCCAAGTCTTCTAGCTTCTAAAATAGCAATTTTTTCTTTAACAGCATCAATTACAAACATCATGTCTGGTAATTGCTTCATATCTTTAATTCCACCAAGGTAGTTTTCTAACTTAGTTTCTGTTCTAGTAAGCATTAATGCTTCTTTTTTCGTCATAAGATCTAATTGACCTTCTTCTCTCATTTTTTTAATGATTTCTAATTTTCTAATAGATTTTTTCATTGTTGGGTAGTTTGTTAACATTCCACCTAACCATCTGTGATTTACATAAGGCATACCACAATCATTAGCAGCTTTTTTAATAGCTTCTGTAGCTTGTTTTTTTGTACCAACAAAAATCATTGTTTGACCTTCAGCAGCAGCATCTCTAA
>Ga0193960_1000985_pt1 | contig 11582 bp, 4 predicted proteins | sample FB_3_MG_FD_140338 | JGI IMG/M metagenome (GOLD analysis project Ga0193960, IMG submission 140338) | Microbial mat bacterial communities from the Broadkill River, Lewes, Delaware, United States - FB_3_MG | ecosystem: Environmental > Aquatic > Freshwater > River > Microbial mats | place: USA...
AATTTTACAGTTTCGGGCTCTAAAAGTCGCTTTTTAATATACGCAATCAGATTATTTTTTTGAATTTTTCTAACATTCCAAATTTTATTATCGGAAATATTTAAAATACGCCTTCCACAGTTATTAGAATTTCTCTGAAAATTTTCACCAAGCTCTTCCATACAGAACTCTTTCCACTCTTTTGATACCCAAGTGGAAAAATGAACACCGTTAGTTACATATCCAATATGCAACTCATTAGGATAATAACCCGGCCACATATCTTTAAACATCTGTTTTGTAACATCACCATGAAGCATACTAACTCCATTCATCTCTTGCGAAAGGTTAGTAGCCAAAAAGCTCATCGAAAATTTTTCGCTTAGGTTATTTGGATTCAATCGTCCTAATTTCATAAACTGCTCCCAACTAATTTTTAAGCGATGCGAATAATGAGATATGTAGGTACGAAGCAAACTTTCTTGAAAAGTATCGTGCCCAGCCGGAACAGGTGTATGCGTTGTAAATAACGACGACGAACGAACAACTTCTAAAGCCTCGTCAAATGACAAAGCATCCTCTTTTATTAAATTAGTCAATCGTTCGACACCTGTAAATGCAGCATGACCTTCGTTGCAGTGATAAATGTCGAGATTTATCCCCATAGCTCTGAGTGCTCTTATACCTCCAATACCTAAAACTAACTCTTGTTTTAACCTATTTTCTGAATCGCCACCATACAATTGACTGGTAATAACACGATCTTCTGGAATATTTTCGTCTAAATCTGTATCTAACAAATAAAGATAATTTCGCCCCACGTTAACTAACCAAACTCTAACATATACATTTCGACCTGGAAGAACTATCACAACCTTTAAGATATTACCATCTTTGTCTTTAACAGCATTAACAGGTATTTTCGAGAAGTCCTGCGACTGGTAAATAGGTATCTGTTGACCAATTGACGATATTTGTTGCATAAAATATCCAAACCTATAAAGCAATCCTACACCAATAATATCTATATTTTTATCACTTGCCTCCTTTAAATAATCGCCTGCTAAAATTCCTAAACCACCAGAATAAATTTTTAATGATGTATGAATTCCAAACTCCATCGAGAAATAAGCAATCTTAGGTTCAGTTTGCTCCGATTTCAATTTCATATAATTGTTAAACCTATCGAAAACCGCTTTTAGTTTACTTAAAAATTCTTCGTCCTTCGACAATTTTAAATATCGACGCAAAGAAATTTTCTCCAAAAACAGAAATGCATTGTATCCTATTTCTCTCCATAATTCTGAATCAATACTCTCAAACAAATCTATTGCATCATGATTCCAACTCCACCAATAATTTCGCGATAAAAGATCCAGAGCCTCCAATTTCTTTGGAATATTTTTTTTCACCAAAAGCCTAGTCCAGTTGGGTTTGCTAATAGCTATATCAACAGATGGTTTTAATAATAACTCCTCTCTATCTTGATATATAAGCTTATCAATACGGCCACTAACCTTTGTTAAAGCAATATCGAATGCATTATAATAGTAGTTTATTAAATTATCCCAAAGAGCAATTTTTGATACATTAAAAGCATTGTTACAAATCTCCTGTTTACGATTACTATCAAACTCCGAAAACAAAAGAATTTTTTCTGAAATCAACTTAACAACCTCTTCCTCATTAAAATCGGTTCGTTCAATCACCTCAATACCTGGATGATCTTGGATGCACTTATCTTTTACCCATAACCCAAAACCAGCAAGGGTAGTAGTTAATGTTGGAACTTTAAAAGCGAGACTTTCAAGTGGTGTATAGCCCCATGGTTCGTAATATGAAGGGAAAAGAGTAATATCTAAACCTACCAACATTTGGTAATATGTTTTATCAAATATCCTATCGTAACCATCAAGATAACAAGGAATAAAAAACATCTTAACTCTATCTTGTTCTTTATTATTTAGACCCAAACTTCTAGCCATATTAAGAATTGGGTCGTTGTCGATATCTAATAAATAATGCGAAATATGATTATTGGATAATTGAATAATATTATCATTATCCATTAAATTATGAAACACATCTTTTCTAGATCCATGATGCCCCGCAGGCACCATAATAAAAGCAAGTATATCTTTAGTTAAAGTTTTACTGCTATTTAATTTAGCCAAAGATTTAAGAAGTACATCGATACCCTTATTTTTAAACTCATATCTACCACCTGTCCCCAAAAATATACTATCGTAAGAGACACTGTAACCCAACAGAGCCTCGGCTACTTCGTGAAATTTCACACGAGCCTCAATTTTTTGCAATTTATACTCATCGTCACTGGGAACAATAGTATCGTCAAAACCATTAGGAGTAATAATATCAACCTCTTTCGACAAAAAAGCCTTACATTCCGATGCTGTAATCTGACTAACAGTAGTAAAACAGTCAGCATTAATAGCCGAAACTTTCTCTAACGAATGCTTGGCAACCACCTTGTATTCATGGGCCTTCATTTCAGGATTAAAACTATCTATTTGATCGTACAAAGGAAGATTATTACCTGCAATAGACCGCCCCAAAACAGTAGCATGAGTAGTAAAAAGTGTTGCTATTTGCTTTGCATTTGTCTTTAAATAAAGCAGGCCGCAACCAGTCATCCATTCGTGAAAATGAGCAACTATTTTATGACTACGACTCAAAAAATAACTAGTATAACTCTCTATAACCTTACCTGCTGCATATCCAAACAGAGCAGGCTCAATATATTCCCACGAACCCGATATTGAATCAAGTTTATACTCGTCCCAAAAAACTCTTAGTATGAAGTCTTTTTGTGAAATATAACTAGAGAAATCAACTAACACAGCTATTGGTTTGCTTTTAATATTCCAACGCCCCACTCTAAAGCGCAAACCATTTGCCGCCGATTTCTCGCGCCACGATTTAAAAAGCTGAACGTCTTCTATAAACTCTGGATACTCAGTTGCATGATGAACAATATCGGGACCTATAAAAATATGATTTCCGTTGAATTGCTTAGCCAAAGTAGTTGCCTTAGTCGAAATCACTGTGTGAATTCCACCAACCTTATTGCATACTTCCCAACTAACTTCAAATAGATAATCGGGAATATTAGTTTCGTTTGACATATTAAATCATGTTTTAGATATTTGGTTACAGCTAACAGATATTAGGCATTCATTTCAATTTTTCGATAACTTCGCTAAATCTTTAATTTGCTAAATCACCATTTCAACAAAAACAAATAAACTATTCAACATATTTTTCTTGTCTTTGCTTAGCTTTTGTTTTACGAGGGATATTTTGTCTGATAAGATCAGGCTTAACATCATTTTTAGATTTCAAAAGGCTATTAAACTCATCAATTTTCCTCTGATAATAGGCAATCATCTGATTTATTTCTGATGAGGAATAATTACGGACATCAATTTTTTGTTCTTCTAAATATTTATCAACCCGCATCATAAAATCGCTCAAAACATTCATATAATTAATAAATGCATCGTATGGCGAATCGTATGGATTAAAATACTTATGAACATCACCGTCGGAAAACCACTTTGTACACATATAGTAAAAGTGATCGCTTGTCTGCAGATATTTCCAGTCGCGAAGCAAGTTTTGGTCAATTACAAAATTCATTTTATCTAAAAGCGAATAGAGTTTATTAAAAGCCTCGTCTTGCAAATTATTGCCAAGCCAAGCAGTAAGGTCACGCTCTTCGTCGGCCCACGATATTGGATATTGAACATGCATTTTTGCTACTGGCTGATGCTTTTCTATTGCCTGCGATGGAGTTAAAAACTCAAAGTTAGAATCGGAAAATACTCGTTTAGGAAGATTACGCATAAAATCAAAAATTCCCGTTTCTTCCCACTGGTGTTCACCAAAGGTTTCGTAATCCATAAAAAGGTTAACAATTTCATCGCCTTCATCGATTGAATTTAGCCAATGAACAAATTTTTCTGTAGTAAGAGGCCACTCTCCCCATGCTTGGTTCGAAAAACGAAAAGCAATATCGTCGCTTAAGGTATAATTCTTTAGCAGCAACTTTAGCTTTGGGTTAATTGCATTATTATAAACAAAGTTTGGACTTTTCCATCCTAAAATATGCTTTGCTCCTTCAGATAACATTCCCTTGAATCCCATATTTGCAATGTCATTTCCAATATTATCGGAATATATTAACTCAGTATTTCGAAAAACAGTGGGCGTTTGATTGAAGTGTTGTTGAATCTTTTTTCTATGAAGCTCAATTTGTCTGGTAAACTCAGGTAAACTGCGTAACGACGATAATGAGTGCGAATATGTTTCAGACAAAAATTCAACACAACCTGTTTCTGCTAAACGCTTAAAACTTTCCAAAACATCGGGGGCATACATCTCAAACTGGTCAATAGCAGTTCCCGAAATTGAGTAACTTATTCTAAATTTTCCATCACTCTCATTAATAAGATCCAGAAGCAGCTTATTTGTTGGCAAGTAACACTTTTCTGCAACTTTGCGAATTATCGATTTATTTAAATAGTCATCGAAATAATCATGATTTTCGGCAATATCAAAAAACCTATATCTACGTAATCTATAAGGTTGATGAACCTGAAAATAAAAGCAAATTGTCTTCATTTTTAAACTAATTATTAACTGAATGATAAATATTATTGATTTTTTTAGCAGCATCCTCCCATTTAAGAGCGAGCACCTCTTGTTTACCAAGATCTCTAAACATTGTTGACAAACCATCGTAACACAAAAGTCCATAAATAGCATCGGCCATTGCATCTATATCCCAAAAGTCGACTTTTACAGCATGCTTAAGCACCTCAGACACGCCCGATTGTTTCGATATAATAACAGGAACACTGGCTCGCATTGCCTCTAAAGGAGAGATACCAAAAGGCTCCGACACCGATGGCATAACATAAACATCGCTTTTCATAAACATTTTATCGACATCATCGCCCTTTAAAAAACCTGTGAAATGAAATTTATCGCTAATGCCTAACTTGGCAACACGGTCAACCATTCGGTTTAGCATATCGCCACTACCAGCCATTACAAACCGAACATTTTTATATCGCTGCAACACAATATTAGCAGCCTCTACAAAATACTCTGGTCCCTTTTGAAAAGTAACTCGTCCTAAAAAAGTAACAACTTTTTCGGGCACACTCTTTTCCCATCTCTTATGTTCGTAATTTTCTAAATCGAAATCTACTGCATTATGGACAGTAAAAACTTTTGAAGAGTCAATTCCATATCTGTTTACAACAATATTTTGGGTATAGTTACTTACTGTAATAATTTTATCAGCCGCCAACATTCCTTGTCGCTCAATATCAAATACACTTTGATTAATATTCTCGCCAGAGCGATCGAACTCTGTAGCATGAACATGAATAATCAAGGGCTTTCCCGATGCAACTTTAGCTGCAATTCCCGCTGGATATGTTAACCAGTCGTGAGCGTGAATAACATCGAAATTATTAGTGCAAGCAATCTCTTGAGCTATTAATGCATATCTAGAAACCTCTTCCAATAAATCGTGGCCATATTTTCCAGTAAATTCGTATTTAGTTTTAAAAATAGTTTGTCTGATGTCTACTTTGTCTAAAGTATTTTTCGTTTCTATCTCTTTGAATTCTTCAGGCGAAACATAAGGTATAAGATTAGATGCAATATTGAGGAAAGAAACTTTTTTCCAAAACTCCTCAATGGAGACTGATTGTAAATTAACCTCAATATCAGAAGCATTAACAATTTTAACAGCCGAGGCATCCTCGTCTCCGTAGGCTTTAGGTACAACAAACAACACCTCAACATTGTTTTTTGCTAATCCTTTCACTAATCCATAGCAGGCGGTTCCTAATCCACCTGTAATATGTGGCGGAAATTCCCAACCAAACATTAATACCCTCATCCTAGCTATATATTTTTTTATCAATTAACAATTCCGTTCATATCGATTACCAAAAGGATATCTTATAAGTAATCACAAATTATTCATCATAATAATTTTGAGTTTTCAACTTGCAAAGAGAAGACTTAAGAAAGCTTACAAGATATTAGTCTTATACATAAGTTTATGATTCTTATATCTTAACAGCTCAATCATCTTATTAATACGTAATATTTCGGCAACGCTCCATGCTTGAGATATTGCACCTCGTGGCTTATGTGGTGGATCGCCATCGAATATTTCGCCAATGGTAGATAATCCATATTCGGCAACATCTTGATGAAAATTATTTACAATCTTCTCAATAAAAGGCAAAGAACTAATTCCATGAACCCGAATATACCCCTCAACAAAATGCCCAAGCAACCAAGGCCAAACAGTTCCCTGATGGTATGCCTCATCACGCTCTTTTTGATTTCCTTGATATTTGCCCTTATAAGTTGAACTATAAGGCGACAATGTTCGCAAACCTTTTGGAGTTAATAATTCTTTTTCAACAACAGACAATACTCCTGCTTTCTGAAAATCGGAAATAACCGAATATGGTAACGAAACTGCAAAAATCTGATTTGGGCGGACCGATTTATCGATAACATTGTTGTTCACACAATCAAACAAATATCCGCCTTTATCATACCAAAATGTATCGCTAAAAAACTCTTTTATTGTTTCAGGGATACTTTCCCACTCACTAACAAACTCTAAGTCTTTAAATTCAGAAGCAAGCTGAAGAGTAAAACATACTGCATTATACCATAAAGCATTTATTTCTACGGCATATCCCGTACGTGAAGTAACAGGAACACCATCAACAACAGCATCCATCCAAGTAAGAGCTTTTCCTTCTTGCCCCTGCCAAACAAGCCCGTTTGGGTGCATTTTTATATTAAAATCTAGTCCTTTTCTATATCCTTCGAGAATTGATTTCAAATTAGCTCCATAATCATTCCATATTATAGAGTTATCTTTTAAAGCGTTTGCAAACATCTGTACAGCCCAAAAATACCAGAGAGGAGCATCAACAGAATTAAATGAGGCATTACTACTCTCTCCAATATTAGGAAACAACCCATTTTGTAACTCTTTTGACATTGTGTCGAGTACCATTTTACACGACTTTAAATCGCCACGAGATATTGTTAATCCTGGTAACGAAATAAAAGTATCGCGTCCCCAACGTCCAAACCATGGATATCCCGCAATAATATTCATTGATTCATCATCCTTAGCCAAGAATTGTTGTGCAGAGTTTTCTAACAATCCAATAAAATCAGTACAAACAGGATATTTTTTTAATTGTGAGTTAAATAATGAATGGAGCTCATCAACATCTTCTTCACTAGTTGATGCCGAAAAAACAATCGACTCTCCTTTTTCTATTGTCACCTCGAAAAATCCTGGTTCAAAAAGATCTTCCTGGTAATCGTACCCCCTGTTTAACTCTTCGATATATTCAATATTATAATACCAATCTGGAGCGGGAATAAATTCTACACTCTTAGAAAACTGCATATTTAACCATGGAAACGGTTTATACAATCGCGATTTTATACCATTTTTCACCTTGTTGCATTTTACATTAGCTTCGATATTTGCCTTTGAAAGTTTATGAATATCGCGAAAAGCTAAAAAAGGCTGAATGCGCAAAGTTGTTTCAGAATGGCAATCAACTAGAGTGTACCTTATCAAGAATTGCTCTTTTTGATCAACCAACAACAACTCTTTTTTTAATACTACATCACCAACACCGTATGTAATTGTTGGTATTGGATAGCTAGTAAAACTGGTAATATATTTATGTCCATGAGGTTGATAAACTGCTATTCCAGGATATTTATGAATGCCTAAATAAAACGATTTACCATGCTGTAATATGGTTTCATCAACCGATGATAAAAGCAAATGTGGCTTATTATCGAATTGTTTCAATGGAATTACTAACATCCCATGATACTTTCGGGTATTACAGAGAATAACTGTTGAATTTAAAAATCCACCAGCTCCATTTGTTAATAAGATCTCTTTCTTTAAGGAATTACCTAAATTTATCAACTCCTCCTTAGAAAAAACAAGTTCTGCCATGTCATAATATTAGAAAGTTCTCAATAAGTTAGGGAATTTCCATCAACAATGACAGCATGAATTATTTAGAAGTATTAATTTTTATCAAAATATAATTAGGTAGAATATTTGTATTCAAAAAAGAATCTGTAATAGTTTATGATAGGTTATAATTTTATCTAGTTTAGAGACTTTTATAATTGTCTTTTAATATCATTTTACTACAAAAGAAAAAAGACGCTGTGAATAGCGTCTTTACAATTTTATTTTTTCCAATTAGCTTGATAAAAATTGTATCCCGAATAGAGTACAAAGATCATCCAAATACCACGATACAACCAATTATTCATCTCCATAAACAGTATTTGTGCATGGTCTGGATTGTTAACAACATTTACAATTATAACAGCTAAACTAAACAGAGCTATAAATAGCGATGGTAATTTTTTCATTTTAATTATTTGTTATTACCGCAAAGACACAAAAGTGCTAAGTTGTTTTTATAACTATTCGCAACAGTTTGGTACTTTACAGTAGATTATATTTTTTTCACTACAACTATTAGTTAACCTACACTTATACTATTTAAAACACCTCACAATATATAAATACAAATAACTAATTTCTGTTAATTGGTAAATCTATATAAAAAGATGTTCCTTTTCCTACTTGGCTTTCAACGGTAATTATTCCATTATTCATTTCAACAAACTCCTTACAAAGAATTAAACCCAATCCTGTTCCTTTTTCTTTTTCTGTTCCAGGTGTCGATATCGATTTATCTATCCTGAAAATATTTTCGAGTTGTTCTGTTTTCATACCAATACCATTATCTTCAAAGTTAATTACCACTTTATTTTCAACAACTTCAGAACGTACAATTACTTCACCACCATGCTTAGTGAATTTTATTGCATTATTTATAAGATTTCCAAAAACAGTGTTCATAGAGTCGGCATCGCAATAGACAAAAATGCTATCAGGAATAGCGTTAATAAGATTAATGTTTTTATTAGATGCAAACGACTTATATGGTAAAATACTATTATTCACAATTTTGTTTAAATTTATTCTGTCAGGGTTTAAAACAATTTGATCTTGTTGCGATTGAGCCCAAGTTAAAAGATTATTAAGCAACAGGTATGTATTTTTTGATGTTTCGCTTAACTCTTTAATAAATACTGTAGCAGTTTCTCTATCAATTGTCTCAATACGTCTCAAAAACAATTCAGACATACTCATTATTGAACTAAAAGGATTTTTTAAATCGTGGGCTATAATTGAGAAAAACTTATCTTTTGTAGCATTCGATTCTTTAAGTTTCTGAACAACTACATCAAGTTCTTCGAGTGTTGCAGTTAGCTCCTCTTTCTGATTATAAATAACTTTATTTTTAGATCTAAGCCAATAATTAGTCTTACGCTTATGACGAAGATTAATATAAATAGAAATTAGAACAAGTGAGATAAAAACAATTCCAATTATTAAAGACCCTATATAATGTCGCTGACGAAGAGCTTTCTGATTTAAATTGTATGATTCTATCTTCAGATTTGAATTATTCTTTTCACTTTGTGCTAATTTGTATTCATACGACAATTCATTTATTCTATTTTTATTTATTCCTGTTATTAAAGAATCTTTATATGCATTAATTTTTATTAAATGTTTATTAGCCTTCTCAAAATCTTTAATTGCCACATAAAATTTATAGTTTACATATTGTGCTACTATAACATCAACAAAAACACCAGATTTATTGGCCAATTGTAACGCATTATTACAATTAACAAATGCTTCATTATACTTTTTTTGTGAAATATAAGAATCTGCCAATCCCGAATAAACCAAAATACAACTTGACGTATCACTTATCGATATACACTTAGATAACAAACTATTACCAACAAGAATAGAGCTATCACTCTTCCCATCCATACTTAAAGCAAAGCAAAATTTTGATCCAATACGTGTTTCATATTCTAAGCTATTTATATTTTTTGCTATAATGTAACCACGTTTAGAAAAATTAGCGGCATCGCTATATTTAAATTCTTTTAGATAAGCATCGGCTAAACTCAGACATACAGTCATTTTTCGATACTCAATGCCTTGTTTTGAATTAATTCTATACGATTCTTTTAGTTTTTCTATTCCCTTATCCAGTTCACCTATTTCTACATAAATATCACCTATAAATTTTAAAGCAATAGAAGCTAACCCTTTGAATTCTCCATTTCCTGCAAAATCTAATGCCTTATTGTAATATTCTATAGCTTTCGATTTCCGACCATTATTGTTATAATTAATTCCTCTATTTATAAAAGAATAAATAACAGAAAGAGTATCGTTTATCTGCATCCCTACGTCATAAACTTTTTTAAAATACTCTTCGGCCTCTTCAAAATTATTTTCGTCGCGCGCAACAAGTCCCTTTGAATTATAATATTTAACCAAAATATAGCTGGGCTTTGTTGTATCGACATATTCAAGCGATTTAGTAGAGTATTTTATAACACTGTCATTCTTTTCGCGATAATACCAATACGAACTATAATTTGAATAGGCATAAGCAATACCTTGTCTATAATTTAACAACTTAGCCAACGATATTGCCTTATTATAATACAGCAAAGTACTATCTAAATCAATTTGATTATAAGATCTAGAAATATCATTTAAAATATCAACTCTCTCTTTATAGCTATATATAGATAGTCTTTGCTTTAGAGTATCAATACTATTTTGTGCAGAAATAAAGATCGAAAAACTTATAAATACAATCAGGGAAAAGAAAAACCTCATGCTCACAATTTAAATCCGTCAGTAAATATAGCAATATAAACATCATCAAATGTTGTAAAATATCTAAAATAAAACTACATCCGCTCTATTATTTATATATTTGAGCGCAACTATTTTGATATAAATAAACTATTCAGCTTTTTCCTTGTCAAAAGGCGCGAATAAACTAATGATTAATAAAATAACAATAAATACTAATTTTTAAACACTAAAAAGAAGATGAAAAAAGCATCAATCTTGTTTTTGTCGGCTGCCACATTATTTATGTCGGCGTGTAATTGCGACAAAACATGCAAAGAGGGCGAAAATCCTTTCTTTGCCGAGTACACTACTCCTTTCCAAGTGCCTCCGTTTGATAAAATTTCAAACGAAGACTATATGCCAGCTTTTGAAGAGGGCATGAAACAACACAAAGCTGAAATTGACGCTATTGTTGCAAACCAAGAAGAGCCTACTTTCGAAAACACTATTCTTCCTTTTGATAAGGCAGGTAAGCTTTACGGAAAAGTAGCTACTGTATTTTACTCACTAAAGAGTGCTAATACAAACGATTATATCGATTCGTTAGCTCAAGTTCTTTCTCCAATTATGAGTAAGCACGGAAGCGATATTTCGTTAAACGAAGATCTTTTTAAAAAGATTAAAACTGTTTACGAGAAACGTAACGAAAGTAATCTTGATGCTCAACAAATTCGTGTTGTAGAGAAATACTACCAAGATTTTGTTCGCAATGGAGCAAACCTTTCTCCTGAAGATAAAG
>Ga0193960_1000986_pt1 | contig 11576 bp, 6 predicted proteins | sample FB_3_MG_FD_140338 | JGI IMG/M metagenome (GOLD analysis project Ga0193960, IMG submission 140338) | Microbial mat bacterial communities from the Broadkill River, Lewes, Delaware, United States - FB_3_MG | ecosystem: Environmental > Aquatic > Freshwater > River > Microbial mats | place: USA...
CGTTAAACGTGAAAATGATTATTTCGACTTTAATCCAGCCATTCAAACCAAGGAGCAGATTGGTGAATTCATGGATGATTGTGAAGCCGCAGTGATCACCCAATTAGAACGCTGGTGGGATAAATACAGAGTGTCGCTGCATGAATTGGATGCCCAGGTCGCGGACGCTGAAGCGGTCATGAAAGGATTCTTGGGGGAACTGGGTTATGAGTAATACAGTTCCTGAAGGATGGTCAGTGAGTCAGTTAGGAAATACCTTAGAAAAACTAATTGCTGGTCAAAGTCCAAATCGCAAAGAGTTTGCTGCGCGCCCCGGAGAATATGGAATACTCAAAACAACAGCTATTGACTGGGGACGTTATATTCCCCATCAAAATCAGGAGATTCTTGATGACTTTGTTCCTAATAAAGGGCACGAAGTTAAAGATGGTGACATATTAATTACTAAAGCTGGACCTGTTCATCGTGTTGGAGTAGTTGCCTATGTAGATAAAACACCACCGAAAATGCTTGTATCCGGCAAAATGACGCTGTTAAGGACTGATAAAAGCTATGATGCACGCTTCATTTCGTATGCACTATCAACTGAATTTTCGCAAAAGCCGCTGAAAGAAAATACGACTGGTATGGCATCCAGTCAGACAAACTTCACACATGAAACATTAAAAGAAGTCCCCCTTTTTGTTCCAAACCAGCTTCCAGAACAACAAAAAATCGCTACCATCCTATCGTCCGTTGACGATGTTATCGAAAACGTACAAGCGCAGATCGACAAGCTGAAAGACCTGAAGACCGGGATGATGCAGGAGTTGTTGACCAAGGGTATTGGTCACACTGAATTCAAGGATTCCCCAGTGGGGCGTATTCCGGTTGGGTGGGATGTTGTTGAAATGGAATCTCTATCTATTTCGCCGATCTGTTACGGAATTGTTCAGGTAGGAAGTTATGTTGAAGGTGGTATCCCTGTGATGGCAATAAAAAACCTTGGTAAAGGTTTTAGAGATAATATAAATCGAACATCACATGAAATAGAGTCGAAGTACGCAAGAAGTCGGATTAAGGGCGGTGATCTACTTATTTCTGTGAAGGGAACTATAGGACGCATTGATGTTGTTCCTGATTTCTTCATAGGAAATATAAGTCGTGACATTGTTAGGGTTAGGTTGTCAGACACTCTTGATAGCCAATTCTTGAAGCATTTCTTCCATTCTCCTAACGGTGTGAAATTAATTGAGAAAACGTCTGTAGGAACTACCCGTGCTGAATTATCAGTACATAGGTTAAAGAAACTACCACTGCCAGTGCCAGATAAGAGTGAACAAGCAAGAATATCCACAGTCCTGAACTCTGTAGATGAACGCATATTTGCGACAGAAAAAAAGCTGGATCAACTACGCGCTACCAAAAAAGCCCTAATGCAAGACCTGTTAACCGGCACCGTCCGGGTCAACGTGGATAATCAACATAAGGAGGAAGTGGTCGCCTAAGCGTCGCTCCTGCGCATCCCTGCGCCCGCGACATTAGTGCATCCATGCACGTCATGTTTCAGGATGAATACGACAAGGTCGAAGCACCGGCCATTGAACAACTGACCCAAATGGGTTGGCGCTTTTTACCCGGCGAAGTGCTTTCTCCGCTAAAGGCTTCGTCGCCTAACGCCGCAGGCGCTATCCACGGCCCTGAACGAAACTCTTTCCGCGATGTGGTTCTGATCAACCGGCTGGAATCGTCCATCAAACGGCTGAATCCGTGGATCAGCGATGAAAACTTGCGCAAGGTTGCCCGCGAACTGACGCACCCCAACTTTGCCGGGCTGATGGAATACAACCACGCCATTTATCAGACGCTGGTTAATTACATCTCGGTTGAACAGGATCTGGGCAAGGGGCGCAAAGGCCAGACGGTCAAGATCATCGACTTCGATAACCCGGACAATAACGAATTCCTGTGTACCAACCAGTTCAAGGTGGAAGGCGTTAATCAGAACATCATTCCCGATATTGTCTGCTTCGTGAACGGTCTGCCGTTGGCGGTGATTGAAGCCAAATCGCCGTACATTTCCAGCCCGATGCAGGAAGGCATCAACCAACTGCGTCGATATGCCAACCTTCGTCAAAACACGCTTAACCTCGGAGAAGACGAAGGGGCAGAAAAGCTGTTCTGGTACAACCAGTTGATGGTGGCGACCTGCCGTGATCAAGCAAAAGTGGGCACCATATCATCCACCGCCCAACACTATGGTGACTGGAAAGACGCTTACCCGTTTACCGATGCGGACTTGCTGAATTCAGGTCAGCCAGCCAATCAGGTTAAGGAGGTACCGTCACCGGCTTACCTGGCCGACGCTGAAGCGACTGCTTGTGTGGCAGGTGACACAGCGGGTATAGAAACGGTTACCGCACAGCAACGCTTGCTTGCCGGTATGTTCAACAAGCAATCGTTCCTGGACATACTGCAAAACTTCGTGATCTTCGAACCCGTTGACGGTCGGCTGATCAAGAAGGTTGCCCGGTATCAGCAGTTCCGTGCGGTCAACAAGGTCATCGAACGGCTGAAAGGCGGCAAAGATCGTAAAGAACTCTCTCGTAAGGAAAGAAGCGGGGTGGTCTGGCATACCCAGGGGTCGGGTAAGTCCCTGACCATGGTGATGTTGGCGGTGAAGATGCGCCGTGACCCGGAGCTTCAGCAGTACAAGCTGGTATTCATCACCGACCGCACCCAACTGGATGAACAGCTATCCAACACCTTCCGCGATGCCCAGGGAGAAACGGTTTATAACGCCGGTTCGGTGGCGGAACTGAAGACCCTGTTGAAGAAAGATTCATCCGACCTTGTAACCGCCATGGTGCAGAAGTTCCGCGACCTTGAAATAGAGAGCGCCGGTAAAGAAGGCGGCTTTGAAGATTTGAACCCCAGTGACAAAATCATCGTACTGGCGGACGAAGCCCACCGCACCCAGTTTGGCGGTTTGGCGATGACCATCAACGCCGCGTTGCCCAATGCCCCCAAGGTCGGTTTTACCGGCACACCGTTGCTGAAAACCCAAAAGATGGATCAAGCCTTCGGTGGCTACATTGACCAGTACAAAATCAATGAAGCGGTGGACGACGGCGCGACGGTTCGTATTTTGTACGAAGGCCGCGAAGTACAAACCGAAGTGGCGGGTGATTCGCTGGACAAACTGTTTGAAGAATACTTCGGTGATTACAGCGCCGACGAACAGCGTGAGATCAAGAGAAAATACGGTGTGGAACGGGCTGTCCGTGAAGCCCCGGCACGGATTCGTTGGGTCTGTATCGACCTGTTAAAGCACTACCGCGAACACATCCAGCCCAATGGCTTTAAAGCCATGATCGTAGTCGGCAGTCGTCATGCGGCCACCATCTTTAAAGAAACACTGGATGAACTGGGTGCGCCACCGTCTGAAGTGATCATCAGCGGAGACCATAACGATGAGCCGTACATCGCCCAGTACACCGACAAGGTGACGCAGAAAAAGACCATTGCCGACTTCCCGAAACCCTTTGGCTCAGACAAAGAGAAAAACAACAACACCGCGTTTCTGATCGTTAAGGACATGCTGTTAACCGGCTTCGATGCCCCCATTGCCCAAGTGATGTACATCGACCGCAAACTTCAGGATCACACGCTGATGCAAGCCATCGCACGGGTGAACCGTACCTGCTCTTCACCAGTGGGTAATGGGGCAAAGCAGTGCGGCTTTGTGGTGGATTATCACGGTCTGGCGGACTACCTGACCGATGCGCTTGAAATGTTCAGCAGTGACGATGTGGAAGGTACTTACCACACATTGAAAGACGAAATCCCCAAGCTCAAAGCCGCCCATACCCGTGCCATGTCGTTCTTCAAGGATGTGAATCAGAGCCGTCAGCCCAAAAACGCGGAAAGGGACGTGGATGACTACGTACTGGTGCTGAAGGACGAAGATATACGGTCAAAGTTTGACATTGCGTTCAAGAAGTTCGCCAAACAAATGGACGTGATACTGCCTGATGCTGCCGCCAGGCCCTTTGTGGCCGACCTGACGTTCCTGGGTAAGGTGCATCACGCTGCCCGCAACCGCTACCGTGACCCCGGTCTGGACATTAGCGATGCCGGTGAAAAGGTACGGCAACTGGTGGATCAGCACATTCTCAGCACCGGAGTAGACCCAAAAATTCCGCCGGTTGACCTGTTGGCCGCCAGCTTCAAGGAATCCATCGCCACGGTGAAATCCGACGAAAGCCGGGCATCTGAAATTGAATCAGCCATCAAACACCACATCACCGTCAACCTGGACGAAGACCCGGAATACTACCGGTCGTTAAGCCTTCGCTTGCGGGACATCATCGAAAAGACCGCTGGCAAGTGGGATCAACAGTTGGAGCTGCTGTTGGATATGGTCGATAACATCGAAACCGACCATAAGAAAGCCGCCGATGATCTTGGTCTGACGGAAACAGAATTGGCGTTCTATAACATCCTGATGGCGGAGGTTTTGACGGTGAAACGTACCGAGGCCAAGGGCGATGCGTTGGATGGCTTTCTACAAGAGAGTGCCCACGAAGAAGTAAAAGCCACCACTCAGGCCCTGGTGGCTATGTTTGATGAAGCCACCCAAATCGTGGACTTCTTCAACAAGCCCGACGAAGTGAAACGCATGAAGAAAGCAATAAAACGCGCGGTGCTGGATACGTCATTTGGGGAAAAATCAATTGTGAACGTGGTGCAAGACCGGTTTATGGACTTGGGTAAGGTGCGTTTTAGCGGTGTGGGTCAGTGACGGCACCGGCGAGAGCACGATCAATGGGTGATAGCGAATACATCGAAGGCAACGGTTTCATTGCCGAAGTGATCCGTACCAACCGCCGCAAGTCCGCTGATGTAAGAGTGGAAGACGGCGCGGTATCCATCGTCGTCCCCAAGGGCTTGGGCAGTGACCGGATCACCCAAATCCTGGATGACAAACGTCAGTGGATCAAGCACAAGATATACCTGCATCAGGATGCCATGCCCGTCAGTCGTAAAGATTATGTATCGGGTGAATCCTTTACCTACCTTGGACGCAACTACCGCCTGAAAGTCCATCGTGGTCACTTCAAGCCCGTAAAGCTGGTACAGGGGCGTTTGGTGGTCACCGTACCCGACGACGACACCGAACCGTCCCGCATGATTCGTAACGCACTGGTGCGTTGGTACGAACACCATGCGGAATTGAAGTTACAGGAAAAATCCAAACGCTACGCTGCCATGATGGGTGTTGAACCGACGGGTGTGGGTATCAAGACCTTCAAATCACGGTGGGGTAGCTGTTCCGCCAAGGGCAAAATCGACTTCAACTGGAAAATCATCATGGCACCCAACCGCATGGTGGATTACGTGGTCGTGCATGAACTCTGTCACCTGATGCACCATGACCATTCCCCCCGGTTCTGGAAAGAAGTGGAACGGGTCGTGCCGGATTATCAGGCGTGCAAGGAGTGGTTGAAGGTGAATGAGGGTGTGCTGGACATCTAGGCTGCAGGTGCAAGTGCAAGTGCGGTTGGTACAAAAATGCGTGTTTCAGATCAGGCGTCTGCAAGGCGAGAATGGTATGATCCGCCCATTGTGTAATAACCGTACAAGAAGGGCATAAAACCATGAGCGAGACGCCAACTGTTGCTGAGCTGAATACCGTACTGGCGGAAGCCGATCTGCTGAAAACGCCAGATGAGGTCAATCAGGCTGTCGATAAACTGGCGGCTGATATTACGGCAGAACTCAAGGACGCCGTGCCTGTTGTGTTCACCGTCATGAACGGTGGTCTGGTGATGGCCGGTCAGTTGTTGCCCAAATTGTTATTCCCGATGGAAGTGGGTTACATGCACGCCACCCGCTATCGCGGTGAAGAGCAGGGCAGTGATTTGTTGCAGTGGCAAGCGCCGCCGTCGCTGAATATGGAAGACCGTACCGTACTGATTCTGGACGACATCTTTGATGAGGGCCACACGCTGGCTGCCGTGATCGAAGCCTGTCAGGCTCAGGGTGCGAGTCGCGTTCTGACGGCTGTGTTGGTCGATAAACAGCACGACCGCAAAGCAGAAGGCATGTCCGTAGACTTTATCGGCATGGAAGTGGAAGACCGCTTTGTCTTCGGTTGTGGCATGGATTATCGCGGTTACTGGCGCAATGCGCCGGGTATCTACGCCGTCAAAGGGCTGTAATCGCCACTTGCTCTCCTTGCGCTTGCCATCCGGCGGGCGCAACAAACAGCACCTGATTCGGAACTTTCTGCGCCGGTCGGGTTTCTGTGATGCTCAGGTTTTCCGGTTTTGTCCACTTCTGGACACAATGTGAACAAACGACAGATTTCAGGAATTTTCATTCATGAGTGAAAGCTCGTATGTAGGCGCTGGTCGTGGCAGGCCCGGTTTTGGGTATCGACTGCCGGAGCGTTGTCTGTGGCTCGGTGTGTGTGGACTGCTGTTGGCCGGGTGTTCGTCGGTTCAGACGGTGCAACCCGAACCACTGCTGGTGGACGGACAATCACTGGGCATCGAATCGGCTGTAACGACACCCGATAATCTGGGCAATATCCACTGGTGGCACCACTTTGATAGCGCCACCCTGAATCAGAAAGTTGAGCAGGGACTGGAGGCCAACTTCAGTTTGCAAGCCGCCTGGGAACGGCTGGCGCAAAGCCGGGCTATTGCCGAGCAGCAGGCCAGTGGCCGGTCGCCTAATCTGACCCTGAATGCCGGTAACACACGACAATGGACGGATACAGCCACGTCTGATCAGCGCACTGTGCGACTGACGACGGAATACGAGCTGGATTTCTGGGGTCGGGTAGCGGCGCAACAACAACAGGGCGACTGGAGCGCATTGGCGACCGAAGCCTCTGCACGGGTACAAGCCAACACCACCGCCAATGGCATTGTGCAGGCCTGGTATGGCTGGGTCTATCAACAACAGGTATTGGCGCTGTTGGAGCAGCAACGCCAACGCCTGGAGCAATCCCTGCAGGCCACCGAAAGCCGATATCGTCGTGGACTGGCGGTGCGCAGTGATGTCTGGCAGCAGCAACAACTGCTGGAAAGTCTGGCGGCTGATATCAACGAAGCCCGCCGTCAGCAGCAGCTTCAAGGCCAACAACTGGCGCTCTGGACGGGCGAAGGTTCGGCTTTGTCGGTCGAAGGCTTGCCCTCGTCATGGCTGACACAACTTCAGAAATCAACGCTCCCGGCGTTGTTATCCAGCCCGGACATTGCCTTGCAAGCCTTGCAACAGCGCCCGGATGTAATGCGTGACTGGCATCGTATACAGAGCAATAACGCCGCACTGGCGGTGGCGGTTGCCAATCGTTACCCGCGCCTGAGTTTGTCTGCATCCTACGGTGGCACCGCGCCAAAATGGGAAGACGTTCTGGACAACTGGGTGGCGAGCCTGGCCGCCAATCTGGTGTTGCCGATTCTGGATGGCAACAATCGCAAGGCCACGGTTTTACAGCGTGAAGCCCAGGTGCGAGAAGCGCTGGCCAATTATCAGCAAACTCTGTTAACCGCTGTTCAGGAAGTGCGGGCCGCCCAGGTCAATGAAACCACGGTGCTGACGCGCATCCACAGTCTGGAATCCCGGCTGGATCTGGCGCGTAAAACCGAAGCCAGCCAGCAGCGGCGTTATCTGCGCGGTGTGGTGAATCTGCTGCAACTGATTACGGCACAGCGCTCGGTGCTGTCGCTGGAACAGCAGTTGCTGGCGGCCCGTTGGCAGCAATTGCAGTATCGCATTCAACTGTATCTGGCGGTCAGTCATGGCGACTTTCAACGCCACTCGGAAGACACTCCTTCATTATCACAACCCGATCAGACAGGTGATCAAACGTGAATCAGGAACATTCAACGGCTGCGGCCTCTACAAAACCCTCATCCCGCTGGATCAGTGCTGCATTGATTGTGCTGCTGTTGCTCGGCGGCGCGGGTGCGGCTTACTGGATCAAAACCTCCGCTCCACGACCGGAGCGGGTCAAGCCTGAGGTCAAGGCTCGACTGGTGGAAACCGTGGCGATTCAGGCGGCTGCCAATCGCCCCGTCTGGCAAGCCGGTGGTCAGGTCGAAGCCGTCGAGCGGGTGGCTCTGAAGCCGCGTGTGTCCGGGTATGTCGACAGCGTGAGTCCTGCGGCTGTACCCGGTGCGGTCTTGCAGCAGGGTGAGGTGCTGGCGACGCTGGATGCAACGGATTTTCGTCTCAGCATCAAGCAGGCACAGGCAGCAGTCTCGCAGGCCAAAGCAGAGGTCGCCATGCGCAAGGGTGATGTTGCGGTGGCTGAAGAAGAATACGCACTGGTCGCTGCCGACTTGCCCGATGTGGATCGGGCGCTGGTACTGAAACAGCCGCAACTGGAAAAGGCCCAGGCAACGCTGACCAGTCAGCAAGCGGCACTGAGTGCGGCGCGTCTGAATCTGCAGCGAGCCACCTTAACCATGCCCTTTGATGGTCAGGTGTTGTCGCGCTCAGTGTCTCGGGGCAGTCAGGTCAGTACGGGCACCAATGTGTTTGAACTGGTGAACACCGACCGTTTCTGGGTGCGCGTCAAAGTACCGGCGACCTTTTTGAATTGGCTGGATGATCAGGTGGACGTCACATTGTCGCATCCGGGCTGGGGCGGCCAGACTCGCACAGGTACGGTGGTGAGTCGCTTGCCGGGCGTGACGGCGGCTGACCGTCAGGCTCAGGTGCTGGTGGCGGTGGATGACCCTCTGGATCTGTCCCGCACGGGCAAACCGTCGCTGCTGCTGTCGGATTTTGTCACTGTTACCTTGCAAGGTCGCCTGCTGGATAACACCGTGGCGGTGCCGTTATCGCAACTGGAAGACGACGATTCCATCTGGGTGGTGAACGATGGTCAGCTCACACGGCGTGAACTGGCGGTGATGTACCGTGGCCGCAAACAGGCCTGGGTCTCGGCGGGGTTCCGCTCCGGTGATGCCTTGTTGGCCAACCGCATTGACGGTGCGGTGGAAGGGCTGCCGGTGCGGGAAATGCGTGACCGTGATGCTGTGGCGGAGGCCGAATAATGAAGCAACCTGCTCATGTCCCCGGCTATAGCCATCACGGCCCGGTGGCCTGGATGGCACGTCACGGGGTAGCGCCCAACCTGTTGATGGCCTTTTTGATCATCGGCGGTTTGTTGATGTCGCTGACCATTCGCAAGGAATTTATTCCGCCTTATGAAGCCGATGTGGTGCGGGTGGAAGTCTCGTATCCCGGCGCGACTCCGGCAGAAATGGAACAAGGCGTGGTGCTGCCTGTCGAGAACGAGTTGGCGGGTCTGGATGGCATCAAGGAAGTCAGCAGTCGCGCGAGTCAGGGCAGTGCGCGGATTTCTGCCGAGCTGGAAAACAGCACTGACAAGCAGCAGGCGTATCAGGACATTCAGCAGGCGGTTAACCGGATTACTACTTTCCCGGATCAGATCGAGCGCCCGGTGGTCAAGCTGGCGGGTCGTTCCATCAGTGTGATGGAAATGGCTTTGTTCGGGCCTCTGAATACCTTTGAACTCAAGCGTCTGGCCGAGAAGGTCAAGGACGCCCTGCTGGAGTCCGGGCAGATCACCAAGGTAGTGCTGACAGGTACCCCGGCGGAAGAAATTCATGTGGATGTGCCCCAGTCCGAGTTGCAGCGCTACAACCTGACTTTGTCCGACGTGGCTCAGGCCATTGGCAATAATGCGGTGGAGCAAGGCGCGGGCACGGTACGAACACCGGGCGGTGATTTGCTGGTGACGCTGGATGACCGCCGTTATTGGGCAGACGAATTCAAGGATGTACCGCTGCTGGCCGATGGTGGTGGCGTGCGTCTCAGTGTGGGCGATGTGGCGACCGTTAAAGAAGGTTTCAGTGAGGCCAATCGCATCATCACCTACAACGGTCAGGAAGCGGTGCGGTTTGATATTTATCGGGCCGAAGACCAGACACCGTTGACCGTGACCGAAGCAGCGCGTGAAAAGCTGGAAGAGATTCGCACCTGGCTGCCGCCGGGCGTGGAAATTGTGGTTACGGATGACGATGGCAAAACCTATCAGCAGCGGGTGGGTTTGTTGATCAAGAATGCGGCGATTGGCCTGATTCTGGTGATGGTGTTGCTCAGTACCTTCTTGGAATACCGGCTGGCGTTCTGGGTCACCATGGGGATTCCAACCTCGTTTCTCGGTGCCTTGCTGTTGCTGCCTGCGGCGGATGTGTCGATCAATATGATTTCGATGTTTGCCTTTATCGTGGCGCTGGGCATCGTGGTGGATGACGCCATTATTGCCGGTGAAAACATCTACGAGCACATGCAGCAGGGCATGCCGTTTCAGCAGGCGGCGGTGGTCGGTGCGCGTGAAGTTTCGACGCCGTTGGCCTTTGCGATTCTGACCAATGTGGCGGCGTTTTTGCCCTTGCTGGCTTTGCCGGGCTTTATGGGCAAGCTGTTTGTCACCATTCCGATTGTGGTGATCAGTTGCTTCCTGATTTCCTGGATTGAGGCGCTGTTTATTCTGCCTGCGCATCTGGGCCATCTGAAAGAACGCCCGGACAGCGACACCGGCAAGGCGCTGGATCGTTATCAGGAGCGCATGGATGCCGCACTGGGGCGCTTTATTAATCGGCGCTATGTGCCTGCGTTGTCGTCGTGTCTGGCGCGGCCCGTGCTGACCTTGTCGGTCTCGCTGGTGGTGTTGATGGTGGTGATGGCCTGGGCCATGAGCGGGCGCATGGGTTTCAGTATGTTTCCGCGTCTGGAGGGCGAATTTGCGGTGGCTCAGATTGAGCTGCCGACCAATGCACCGTTTGAACAAGCGCTGGATGTGCGCCTGAAGGTGGAAGAAACCCTGTATCAGATTGCGCAGCCTTTGAAGGATGCCGGTACGCCTCTGGTGATCAGTGTGGAAGGCAGCATTGACGGTTCCACCGTGGAGGTGGAAGCCCGGTTGGTGGATACCGAAATTCGCCCGATTACCGCACACGAAGTCACACGTCGTTGGCGCGAGGCACTGGGAGAATTGCCCGGTGTGCGCAGTCTGTCGTTCGATTCTGAACGAGGTGGCGGCCCTTCGAGTGGTGCGGGTCTGACGGTGGAGTTGCAGGGTTCCGATACGCGTATGCTGGCGGCGGCGAGTGCCGATCTGGCGCAGTCGCTGGCAGAGCTGAGCGGTGTCAAGGATGTGGCCAATGGCTTCACCAGCGGCAAGCCTCAGTGGGATGTGGAGTTGAACGACCTGGGCCGCAGTCTGGGGCTGCAGGCTAATAATGTGGCGGCACAACTGCGAGCTTATCTGTACGGCGCACGAGGTCTTCGTCAGCAGCGTCAGCGTAACGAGGTGACGGTGCTGGTGCGCTTGCCCGAAGAAGAACGGCGTTATCAGGCGGATATCGAGCGCCTGATGATTCGCACGCCAGCCGGTGGTTATGTACCTCTGAGTGATATTGCCACCTTGCAGAAAACCCGTGCGGCGTCTGTCATTCGTCGCCGGGATGGCAAGCAAATTGTGACGGTGACCTCGGATGTGGAACCCAGAGAGCAGATTCCGGCGGTGATGGCGGTATTGAAAGAAG
>Ga0193960_1000987_pt1 | contig 11567 bp, 8 predicted proteins | sample FB_3_MG_FD_140338 | JGI IMG/M metagenome (GOLD analysis project Ga0193960, IMG submission 140338) | Microbial mat bacterial communities from the Broadkill River, Lewes, Delaware, United States - FB_3_MG | ecosystem: Environmental > Aquatic > Freshwater > River > Microbial mats | place: USA...
CAGAAAAAGGTCGTATCAATCCTACAGAAATTTTACTTGGTAATGATGTAGATTTGATGAAACTGGTAAATGAAAAATAAATTTTATTCAACTCTAAAAAGACAATACCTTGCACGCTTTAAAACAGCAAATGAAACCTTTAATCAAAGTAATCATCCCCGCCTATAACGAACAAGATTCTATTGCTCTTGTTATAAACGATATTCCTTCTATAGTAGATGAAGTAATTGTAATCAGTAATAATTCAACTGACAATACCGAAGTTAATGCTAAAAATGCAGGAGCTACGGTACTTTCTGAAAATAGAAAAGGATACGGGTATGCTTGTTTAAAGGGAATGGAATATATTTCACTCAAAAATGAAAAGCCTGATATTATTGTTTTTTTAGATGGAGATTATTCTGATTATCCAGAGCAACTAAACGAGCTTGTTGAACCTATACTTAAAGACAATATAGATTTTGTGGTAGGAGCTCGTGTAAAACACTTACGCGAACAAGGTTCTATGACTCCGCAACAAATTTTTGGTAACTGGTTAGCTACAATCTTAATGAAATTATTTTTTAATGCAAAGTTTACTGATTTAGGTCCATTTAGAGCCATAAAATACGACAAGCTTTTAGCTTTACAAATGGAAGACAAAACTTATGGGTGGACGGTTGAAATGCAATTAAAAGCCTTAAAACAAAAGTTAAGTTATACCGAAATACCAATGAAATACAGAAATAGAATAGGTGTTTCAAAAGTTTCAGGAACAGTAAAAGGTAGTATCTTAGCCGGCATTAAAATTTTAGGTTGGATTTTTAAATATAGCTTTAAATAATGATCTTAGAATATATAATAATTACGCTATACACTATATCATTAGTTCTTATTTTGCTTTATGCTTTAGCACAATTTAACCTGCTAATAAATTATTTAAAAGCACGAAAAAAACAAGACAACTCACCTAAATTTGATTTTTCAAATCCGAATGAAATTCCTTCTGTAACCATACAGTTACCTGTTTTTAATGAGTTGTATGTGATGGAGCGTTTACTAAATAATATTGCAAAACTCAAATATCCTCGTGAGAAATTAGAAATTCAAGTACTTGATGATTCTACAGACGAATCGGTTGAAAGCACCGCTAAACAAATAGCAGAGCTCCAAAAAACTGGATTAGACATTCAACATATTAGACGTGAAAATCGTCAAGGGTTTAAAGCTGGAGCTTTAAAAGAAGGACTAAAAACAGCCAAAGGAGAATTCATTGCTATTTTTGACGCAGATTTTTTACCTAAAGAAAACTGGTTGTTAGAAACGGTTCCTTATTTCAAAGATCCTAAAATAGGTGTAGTCCAAACTCGTTGGGGACACATTAATAGAAACTACTCAACCTTAACAAAAATTCAAGCTTTTGCTTTAGATGCTCATTTCACTTTAGAACAGGTAGGACGAAATAGTCAAGGGCATTTCATTAACTTTAATGGTACTGCTGGTATTTGGCGCAAAGAATGTATTTATGATGCAGGAAATTGGGAAGGAGACACTTTAACTGAAGATTTAGACCTAAGTTATCGTGCACAATTAAAAAACTGGAAATTTAAATACTTAGAAAATGTTGTTACTCCTGCTGAATTACCCGTTGTAATCAGTGCTGCTCGTTCGCAACAGTTTAGATGGAATAAAGGTGGCGCCGAAAATTTTCAAAAAATGCTAAAAAGGATTCTTACTAGTAAGAACATTCCTTTGAAAACTAAAATTCACGGAACACTGCATCTTCTCAATAGTTCAATGTTTACTTGTATTTTTTTAGTTGCTATTTTAAGTATACCTATGTTGTATATTAAAAATGAGTATGCACATTTAAAAATTTACTTTTTAGTAATGAGTTTCTTCATTATAAGTACGCTAATTTTCTTTATTTGTTATTGGTTTATGTACAAGAGAACTTATGGAGGAGGGGCTTTGAACTTTATAAAATACATTGGAGCCTTTTTTGCCTTTTTCTCTATTGCTATGGGATTCTCTTTACATAATACAATTGCTGTTTTAGAAGGTCATTTAGGAAAAAAGAGTGAGTTTGTTAGAACGCCAAAGTTCAATATTAAGTCATTAAAAGACAGCTGGAAAAACAACAAATACATTCGTAAAAAACCTTCGTTACATGTAATTATTGAAGGAGCATTAACGCTGTATTTTGCATTTGGAATGTATAGTGCTTTTATTGTTGGAGATAAAGGCGGTGATTTTGGAATGTTTCCTTTTCACTTAATGTTGTTTGTTGGTTTTGGTTATGTATTTTATAAATCGCTATTTTCTAAGGCATAAATGTCTTTACTTAAAAAATACAACTTTATTATACTAACATTTGTTAGTATATGTTTTTACACCATTTTTGCCTATTCTTTAGAGCGTACCGATTTTTACAAACTACTTGTTTTATGGAGCATTTTATTTAGTTCTTTTTATTTTTTACTACAAAATAAACAGGCTTCTTTTAAATATTGGGTAGCTATTGCAATTCTTTTCAGGTTAGTATTCTTATTCGCTATACCTAATTTATCACAAGATTTTTATCGATTTATTTGGGATGGACGCATGATTTTAGAAGGACTCAACCCTTATTTATCATTACCTCAAAATTTTATTGAGCAAAACAACGCTCCTATTTTACAAGCAACAGAATTGTATAAAGGAATGGGACAATTAAATGGAAGTCATTACACCAACTACCCTCCTATTAATCAATTGTGTTTTTTATTAGCAGCTTTGTTTTCAAAACACAGTATTTTAGGAAGTGTAATAATTATGCGCATCCTCATTATTTTGGCTGATATTGGAGTTTTATACTTCGGTAAAAAACTCTTAGAAAAATTACACTTACCAGTTCATAATATCTTTTTATACATTTTAAATCCGTTTGTAATTATTGAATTTACAGGAAACTTACATTTTGAACCTGTAATGCTATTTTTTCTAGTTTGGAGTTTATACAAATTACAACAGCAAAAATGGATTTGGGCGGGTGTTTTATTAGCCTGTGCAGTTTCCGTAAAACTAATTCCGTTGCTTTTTCTACCCTTATTTCATCAATGGTTTATAAAAAGTGACATTTTATATATTACAGGAATTAAAAAGTTAATTGGATTTTATATAGTTGTACTATTAACAATTATCATAACCTTTCTTCCTTTTTTTTCTATTGAATTTATGACAAATTACTCGAATTCTGTAGGTCTATGGTTTAAAAATTTCGAGTTTAATGCTAGCTTCTACTATATTGCTAGAGAAGTAGGATATTTATTTAGAGGGTACAACGAGATTGCTATTATAGGTAAAATGATACCTATTCTTACCATTAGCTTTCTTTTGATTCTTACTTTTTTCCGAAGAAATATATCTGCTATACAATTAATAACGGCAATGTTGTTAAGTTTATCCTTCTATTATTTTATAAGTACGACTATGCATCCTTGGTATATTGGTACTCTTTTAATTTTATCGGTATTTACTAAATATCGTTATCCCTTAGTGTGGAGCTTTGTTATAATATTAAGTTATCAAGCTTACGCTAACATTCCTTGGAAAGAAAACCTTTGGTTAATTGCCTTAGAATATGCGATTTTATACTCTTTTATAATTTGGGAATTAAGCATAAAAAAACCCACTCATAATTGAGTGGGAAAAATTGCTATGAAAAAGAAAAAGAAAGTGGTTTTTAAACCACAATTCAAAGATAAATAAGTTTTTCTTTTTTACAAATACTTTTTAAAAAAAATTTAATCTTTTTTTTACCCTTTATAAACCTTTGGTTAACACTTTGTAACTTTATTATCTTTCAGTTGGTATTTTCCTCCACTTTCAAAACAAACAGCATACCCTTTTTCATCAAAATCTAAGCGATGACCATATTCACTTATCCATCCAATTTGCTTAGAAGGATTCCCTACTACTAATGCATAAGGAGCAACTTCTTTAGTTACTACAGCTCCTGCACCAATAAAAGCATACTCACCTATATTATTGCCGCAAACAATTGTTGCATTAGCGCCGATACTCGCTCCTTTTTTTACAACGGTTTGTAAGTATTGATCTTGTCTTTTAATAGCGCTACGTGGGTTAATAACGTTCGTAAACACCATAGACGGCCCTAAAAAAACATCATCTTCGCAAATAACTCCTGTATAAATAGAAACATTGTTTTGAACTTTTACATTACTACCCAATACAACTTCAGGTGATACCACCACATTTTGACCTAAGTTACAGTTATTCCCTATTGTACAATTAGGCATAATATGACTAAAATGCCAAATTTTTGTCCCTTCTCCAATTATACAACCATCATCTATAACAGCTGTTTCGTGCGCAAAAAACGTTTTATCTATATCCATACAAACAAAAATAAAAAAACTCAACCTAAATAGTTGAGCTTTTAATTATTATTCGACTTTAAAAATAATTGGCAATGTATATTTTACTTTTACTTCTTTATTGTTTTGTTTTCCTGGTTGAAACTGTGGGATTTTATTCACCACTCTATCCGTTTCTTTTTCTAATTTCATATGTGGTGCTCTAATTTGAATATCCGTAACGTTACCTGATTTATCAATAACAAACTGCGTTAAGATTTTATATTTTCCGGAACTTAACCCTACTTTTTGTGCGATAACTGAATTAAAATTTCGTTGAACATGTTGTTGAATTTTTCGTTCAAAACATTTTCTGTTTTCAACTTCAGACAAGCCTTCACAACCTTTAAATACCGGAGTATTTTGTACATTTTTAATTGATATCGGGTCGTCTGCTTTATCAATTATTTCTTCTTCTTTTGCTTGTGATATTGCTGTTACATCTATTATAGGCTCATCAACAGGCATTTCAATTATTGTAGTAATTTCAGTATTGTTGTCTACTATTTTTGGCTTAAGAATTTCTTTAACTACTGTTTTTTTCTTCGGTTTTTCTGTTACCTCCTCTACTCTTTTTAAGACAACAGGTTGTTTAAAGGTATAAATAGGTTCATACAACTCACTATTTGATGGTTTTAAAACCGCTACATCTTTTTATGTTTCATACTCTAAGGCTAGAAAAACTATAAATAAAGTGAGTACCAACCCTAACTGAGTAAAAATAGTTGAGAATTTTTCTAACTGCTTTCTAGCATTCTTTTTTGTTGTTTTCATAGTTCATTTATTTTAAATTACTACTTAGTTGAAAACAAGAAATATGCCAATAAAAAAAGCAATCCTTTTAGGATTGCTTTTTTTATTATGATCTGTAAGTAATTTACTACTCTACGTTAAATGTAATAGGTAATGTATAACCAACTCTTACTGGTCTACCTCTTTGTCTACCTGGTTGCATTTTAGGAATTTTTCTAGCTACTCTTTCAGCCTCTTGCTTTAACCTTGGGTGTGGAGCTCTTGCTGCTACGCTAGTAATAGAACCATCTTTGTCAATCTTAAATTGAACATAGATTCTCTTTTTACCTGGTGATAAACCTAATTCGTTAGCTAATTCAGCGTTAAAGTTACGCTGAACGTGTTTTTGTAACTGCTTATTTAAACAGTCTTTCTTTTGTTGTTTTGTACCAGTACATCCAGGAAATACAGGAACTTCTTCAATAATAGCAAAAGGTACATCTTCTACTACCTCTTCTACCTCTTCTACCTCTTCGATATCTTCAACAACGATTTCTTCAGATTCATCTGTTTCTGTAGATTCAATAACCGTTTCTTCTACTTCTTTTTCATCTTCTACTACTTCAATTTTTTCAGGAGCTGGTGGTGGTGGTGTATTTGGCTTTGGTTTTGGTGGCTCAATTTGAAGCTCTATAGTTTCTTCTTCAATTTCAGAAGCCATATTAGCCATACCTAAGTCAGCATATTCTTTATCATATGTTTTATGTTCAATAGCAACATACGTTACAAATAAAGCAAAAACCAAACCTATTTGTACAAATAGTTTACTGTAGTTTTCTAAGTTTGATTTTGGATTTTTCTTGATTTCCATCCTAAATGTTTTTAATAGTTCGCTAATTTAATTAATTTATTTCAACTTATACAAGCATAATCTTTAAATAGCTTCATTTTTCTTAAAAAAAGAATTATAAATAATAATAGCTATTAAAATACCCGTCGTATTTGCGATTACATCTAAAATCTCTCCTGATCGATGTGATGTGATTGTAACTTGTAGAACCTCAATAATTATGCCGTAAAGAAAACAACCAAAAGCTATTAAATACTTATTAATTTTTGTTGTTCTTAAGGCGATAAACCACACAAGGCTTAGAACAAAATAAGCGAAAGCATGCTTAATTTTATCTAAATGGTTTATTTGTATAGGTGACTTTCCTAGCTTTAATAAACTAACAATAGCAATACCTAGTGTAATAAGTATTGCTATTGTTATTAGTTTATCCTTTAATAAGCTCTTGATATTGCTCAGCACTTAATAAATCTGCTACTTGTGAATCGTCAGATAATTTTACTTTTATCATCCATCCTTCTCCGTATGGATCAGAGTTTACTAATTCTGGCTCATCTTCTAAAGCTTCATTAAACTCTACTACTTCACCTGATAAAGGCATGAAAAGATCTGAAACTGTTTTTACTGCCTCTACTGATCCGAAAACCTCTTCAGCATCTAATGTTTCATCTAAGGTATCAACATCTACATATACGATATCTCCTAACTCACCTTGTGCAAAATCAGTAATACCAATAGTTGCTACATCTCCTTCTACCTTAACCCACTCGTGGTCTTTGGTATACTTTAATTCTGATGGAATGTTCATTGTAATTATTTTTTATTGTGTTTGTTTTAATTTCCTAAGTTATATACTAAATTAATTCCTGCATTAATTGATTGTCTTGGGAAAGTGGTAGAAACTGCATACTCAAACGTTTGATGATTATAATAAAAAGAAGCGGTTAAATTACTAGTTAAATTATAATCGGCGATAAATTTTAATCCAAATAATTTTTCTCCTCCTGTTATCTGACTATTCTCTTTATCAACACTTCTTATCAACGTTAAGTTGTCTCTTAACGAAACATCTGCTCTTAAATTTATGTCTCCTTTTAAGGTTTCTTTCTTTCCTGTAAATCTGGTGACAAATTTAACATCTCTAATCTTATATCCAAATCCTAAAACATATTCTGTTCCTTTAATATCTGTTAACGTATTATTGTTAAAGTTTAAAGTTAATGTTCTATCTTTTCTTACTTCTCCTTTAAATGAAATAGAGTTTTTCATTCTAAAATCTACTTTTATTAATGGAGAAAACTCATCAATTAAAGTTGCCGACGAAATTAAGAGTTCTGGTTGATAATTACCAGAAGTATTTGTATTTGTTGTACTATTCGCATCATACTGTAAGTTATTCGTATAATTACCTATAGTATAAAGAGAATTATATCCGTGTGATAAGGTAAATGAGCTAAAGTTTTTCTTAAACCATTTATACTTCATAAAACCATTATAACGTAGTGTCCAATTTGGGATAGGAATGTTTTTAAAGACTCCTGTACTTACCGAATTAGGGCTATTACCAGAATAAGCCGCAATAAATGCAGGCAACATTGCTTGCTGTCCGTTTGTTTTAAATCCTGGATCACTATTAGCAGGATTAGGATCGTTATCAGTTATACCTTGCTCATTAGCTATTCTTCCTGAAATTTCTTGTCTGTAATCTAAAAAGTTTTGATACAGCGTTTCATTATCTGTAAAAACAGTTCCCAACATAAAATGACTAATACTGTAATTACCTGTTTCAAAAGGTTTGATATTAGGGTCCTGTTCAAAACCTCCATTTCCGTTAGAAACAACATCTAACTGCTGTGTTAAATTACTTGTTTGAATTCTATTTCCTCGTAAATCGATTGTTAAATCTCTAAACGGTTTTACTGATACAGTATAATCTAATTTTTTGTATCTTGTTTTAGCGTAGTTTTTACTGTAATATTCCTCACCGGCATTACGGGTAATTAACCATCCGTTTTCAATTGCTCTGTTTAAAATATCTGTTTGACTACCAAAAACGAATCCTAATGTTGGTGCTAATCCTCCATCATAACTATTTCTTCCTAAAAATCCTACCGAAGGTTTATACCCTTGTAACAAGGTTCCATTATTTTGAGAGTAACTTATTTTTGCTCTTTTTACTGATGTTAATACATCATAAACGCCTTTTCCTAGCTTTTGCCCAAAAGTAGCTTTCTTTTTAAGCTTTGCTTTTTGAGTAACTTGATTTCCTCCTAAAGTAGCAGTACCTTGTTGAGTTGGTTGTTTTTTTGCTCCTTTTAACAATAATTTATCTACTCCTATAATTTTATAAAAACGTCCAAAATCTATATTGGTATTTAAGTTATGAGTGTTTGCATTTTGAATCATATTTCCAACTTCTTCAATATAACTTTGCGATCCTGCTTTCCAGTCAAAGTCTGCTGTATAACCATAATCGGCATTAATGAAGTTTAAAAAAGGAAACTTATCTAATGGTAATTTATATGTTGCGTTAAGCTTTTGATGATAGTTATCTGGCCTACCAATACTAAAAAATTGATCGTAAACCTCTAATTGTTCATCTTCACCAAAACTATCATAAATATAATTATTTGTTGCATTGAAGTTTAATTGTAACGATTTTGTTAAATCAAAACCAATTGTATAATCCCAATTAAATAAAAATCTTCGCTGTATAAGTTCTGGTTGCGCTGTTAGACCAATATCTTGAACTAAATTTCTTGATTGTTGGCTATTGTAGTTTCTATTAATTCTTGAATTAATTGCTACCGTTTTAGGTACTGGATTAAAGTTTAAATCTTTTATAAACTGTAAATACCTGCTCTTAAATCCTTCTGACTTTTTAAAAGGTTCTATGTTAAAAGGCACAAAATTGAAGTTGTAACTAGCTCCTGCCATTACGTTTTTATTCACATACTTTTCAATATTGTAATCTTTATGAAACTCTTCACTATGTGCATACGAAGCAGAGAAGTTTTCTACATTATAAAACTTAGGCTTTTTCTTACTCTCTGGGTTTCTGTTTTTCTTTACATTGATAAAACTAATACTCTTTCTTCTTGTGTAATCTTGGGCATTCTTACTGTTAGGGTTTATATCAATTGCATCTTCTAACTCTACATCTTGAAACTGCGGATCGTATTTTGGATCTCTGAATTCTTCACCATAAGTATAACTCATTGGCACTTGCATGTTCCATTTTTTAGGCATCATTTTACCTAACTGAACATTGGTTGCTACACTGTATTGCTTAACTTCTTCAATACTTCGTTGCTGAACTCTATCTTCTACATTACCAAAACCAATAGTAGACATTCTACCTGCTAAAGATACATCCATTACATCAGCCATGTTTGCGTCGGCATTTACCACAGCTGCCCAACCTCCTTTATTGTCAAAACCTACAGCACGCAATTCATTAAACCAAACTTCTACTGATTTTGGAGAAGAGGTTGCATTCTTAACCCCTAACATTATGGTTCTTATTTGCGCCAATGTCGGATTACCTTTAACCGAAATATCCAATCCTTTAGAACTTACACCAGCAAAAATGTTAGAAATAGGATCTCCTGTTGGCCTTTGAATTTTAAGATTTGCTAACTCTTCTAGCAAAATATCTAAGTTGTTTTCTTTTGGTAGCCAAACGTCCTCAGGTGATGCATTTGATGTAGATATTTTTAATGGTTTTTCTATTTGATAATAATTATCATTTAAATCAGTACCTAAACGAATAATTGCTACCATATCATCATTACCTGCTCCTTCTGTTGTATTTGGGCTTTCTGCATGTAAAAACATACGTAAGTTTTTATACCTACGCATATCAATACTAATATTTTTATAAATTGTTCGTACATCATCTGCTTTTAAATCGGTAACTTTTAAAGTTACTGATTGTTCATTCTGACGTTGAATTCTATTGGTTCCTTGTAACTCTTCTCGTTCAATTCCTGGTGGTAATTCATAACGGTCTGGGTTTTGCTCAATACTTACCACACCTATTTCAAACTTATTTAACTCTTCTGGTTGAATAGGAACTGGTACTCCTGACTCTGGTAACGTTTTTGTATAACGACGCCAATCTCCTCTAACCAATTCCAACTCTCCAAAACGTAATACCACAGGCATTCTAAACTGCGTTAGGAACATTCGTATAAAACGTATACTGTTAAAATCAGAAATTCCATTGATTTTTTGAGCATCTGTAACATTTCTTACAGGTATTCTAAATTGATACCATGTTGTACTTCTCGTTGAACCATTTAATAAAGTTACATTTTGTGTTTTAACATCAATGATATGATTTTGCCCTTTTATTAAATCTGTCTTATTTAATGACACCTCATATTCAAAATAACTATTTACCGGATTCATTGTCTGATCCTTGTTAATATCTTCAGTATCTGGATAAGTAGTTGATGATGTTGGATATGATTCTCCTGATTGACTTGCAGTTGGCGAATTTCCTTCTGTACCATTATAGTTTTTATAACGTGATAAAACCGAAGGATTAGTACTTTCTATTGCTCCTCCTCTAAAAAATTGGAAATTATCTCCTGCTGGATCTTCTAATCCTGCAAATGCAGGGAATTTTGCTCTTTCTTCTTCATCACTCAACCCGTCTAAACCAACATCTTGATTGGTTCTTGCATCATTACTAGAATCAAAAGCATATATGATTGATGGGTTGATAGGCGTTGTTCCCCAAATAGAAGTTTCAACATTTCCTCCATCTACCTTTTGTCCATCAGCAGGCAGTCCATTTTCATACTGTTTCCTTCCGTCTTTTAAAATATCTTCAGAAACATTTCCTAAGTTAATGAATAACTTTCCTACTTGATTAACTTGAGCACTTGGATCAATACCTGCTGGCAACCCTTCTTCAGCTGTGATTGAGTAATTTTCATACGGATCCATTAACCAAAACTGAATGTACTCTACGTTTGCTTGCTCAAAATTATTGGTAGTTAATGCTCGCATAATACCTCCCCATCGTTCTTCGGAAGTTACTGTATTTGCATTTTCATTGTAATTATACGGACCTCTTTCTGCAGGGTAATATGCCAAATCTAATGTTCGTACCAAATTTTGTTGTGTAATATCTAAATCTGTTTCTGGAAACAATTCATTGTAACGAATTTGACGAACCTCATTTCTAGATAGTTCATTTTCATCAATATTACCCGGTCTGTTGCCGCTACCGTAAAATAACTGATCAACATTATACCATGCTAATTTTCCTCTTTTATAATTATATTCCAATCCAAAAGCGCCTCCATCAAATCCTTGTGATTCGGGTGTACTTGCTAAAAACCATTGTTGTGGCGAACTTAAATTGATTGGAATTTGAGAAGCTTCAAAATCATCTAAATATGAAGTTGCTGTACCATCTACATTAATTCCACTTGGAGCACCTGGTAATAAATAAGCCATATCTGCTCTTACCGAAACGTTTGAAGGAACTTCGGTTTCTACAAAAGGTAATTTGTTTGCTAGTTTTGTTAAATAAGGTACTTCTGAAGAGTAATCTAAATTTAACCCTAACATTA
>Ga0193960_1000988_pt1 | contig 11567 bp, 9 predicted proteins | sample FB_3_MG_FD_140338 | JGI IMG/M metagenome (GOLD analysis project Ga0193960, IMG submission 140338) | Microbial mat bacterial communities from the Broadkill River, Lewes, Delaware, United States - FB_3_MG | ecosystem: Environmental > Aquatic > Freshwater > River > Microbial mats | place: USA...
ATCATTGGAATCGTAAGTTCCATTGGTGACGGTCATTTTAGGAATATGATCCGTATCTACCTGTCCACCAATTTCAAAAGAAGAATTTTCACTCAACTTATTCGCATAACACAATTTTAGACTTACAAAAGTTTCGTTACTTTCGGTGTCTCTTGAGCCTATCCTTTCAATTCTATCGTCATATGTTTTCGTATCAATTACATTTCCAATATACCGATGCAAATAGGTAGAATAATCGGCATAAAATGACAATAAATGATCTTTATTCTTTGTAAAACTATGCTCGTATTCAAATGTAGTTCCCAGATATTGATAATCACTTTTGTTGCTGTTTTCCAAATCGTACTCTTCGTAATTGATTTCATTTCCATCCTGTAAAGTCCGCTCAACAAAATGTCCGCTTGCCTCATGATCATTACCTAACAATAAGGGGTTTACATTGATATTAAAATCAATACAGTCTTTATCTGTTACATCATAATTAAAACCAAACTCTACATATGCATTGGTTCCAGATGCTTTGCCATCTTTGTGATAATCCACTAAATATTGCTGATTCTCATAATTGTTGATCTTTTTACCATCGATCTCAACATTCCTCCAATAGTGTTTACCAGCATTCCCATTAATATACCAACCTCCTTTTTCCGATTGCTTATCAATTGCTAATGAAAAACGCTTTGTATCGTTGGTTGAAACTTGTGCGCTGGAAGTAATCGCATATCCCTCCAGTCTATTCTTTTTTAAGATAATTTGAATAATTCCCGCCGTGCCTTCAGCATCATACTTTGCAGATGGATTTGTAATTACCTCTATCTTATCAATTTTAGATGCATCCAATTGCTGCATTTTCTCTACACCATTTCTTACCGGATGTCCGTTTATAAATACTTTAAAGGTTCCATCACCACGGTAAGTTAATTCTCCCTCAAAACTAACTTCTAAAGAAGGAACATTCTCCAAAAGATCCAAAGCTACACTGGCTTCCGGAAAGCTAGAAGCATTTATTACCTTACGATCTACCTTATAACTTACAGGAGATCTAACAGCCTTCACAGTTACTTCACTTAAATTTTCACTTGATGCCTTCAACTTTATTTCACCAATATTTCTTGTACCCTTGTATACGTTCACCTCTTTAAATTCCACCGACTGGTAGCCCATAAAACTTAACATCAAATTGTATTTTCCCTTTTCTATTTTTTCAATTTCAAAAACTCCATTGTCATTCGAAATTGCGCCCAGTAAAATGGTAGAATCACTTAATGAAGTTAAAATTGCATTGGCATATGGAAGAGGCATTGAATTCTGTTCGTCAATTATTTTTCCTGTGATTTTACAGTTCTGAGCATGTATATTTTGCAATAATAAAAGGAAAAATAACAGTAATAACCTGATTTTCATTTCGATTCTTTTGGGTTCATGAATTTTAAAGATTGTAAACATCTCTAAATTGTCTATCTCTTATCTTTTTCTGATATTTGGCAAAGTTTAGATCTAATATCTTATGTAATATCAAACACAAGACGAACAGATATTTCAAAAAGTTACAGGTCAAATTATCAAAACATAATAACACCTAATTTTTCATTATATGCATAGTGCGGAAGAAACGAAGGGAAGATTGATTTTAGGAATGAGCGGAGGAACAGATTCTTCTGTTACTGCAATGATGCTTAAAGAACAGGGATACGAAGTAATTGGTGTTTCTCTTTGGTTCTATACCAATACTCATTCATACGATTCAAACGATACTTATCCAGATTTTATAAGCGATGCGCAAAAACTAGCGGCTAAATTGGGTTTAGAACATCATGTAATTGATGCTCGTCGTGAATTTCGAGATACAATCATTCAATTTTTTCTTGACGAATATATGGTTGGAAGAACACCTAGTCCTTGTATTCAGTGCAATCCGAATTTAAAGTGGAAATTATTACTTAAGAAAGCTGATGAATTGAATTGTGCACAAATTGCTACTGGTCATTACATCCGTATTGAAAAAGAAGCAGACAATTATTACATCTATAAAGGGAATGATCCGGTTAAAGATCAATCCTATTTTCTGTGGAATTTAAAGCAGGATATTTTATCAAGAACTCTAACTCCTCTTGGCAAATACAGCAAACCAGAAGTACGGGAAATTGCCAAATCTTTTGGTTTCGAAGAAGTAGCCAAAAAGAAGGAAAGCATGGGCGTTTGCTTTATGGATCGAAAAGATTACCGTGATTTCTTACAGGAAATGGTGCCTGATATCAATGACAAAATTGGAAAAGGAAAAGTGCTAAGTCCTGATGGTGTAGAATTGGGCGAACATGATGGATATCCTTATTACACAATTGGTCAGAAACGAGGATTGGAACTGAAGGAAAAATCGGGCTTAATGGTGAGCAAGATAGATGCTAAAAACAACACCTTAATTCTTGAAAGCAAGAATGATCTAAACAAATTACAAATTCGTGTTTCCGATTACTATTTTCATGATATTAAAGACAGTGAAGCTGCAAACATCACAACTTTAGTTCGTGGTTTAGGAAGAAATCCGGAAGGCTTTTCAAAGATCACAATCGTAAATGAGAATGAATTAATTGTTAATTTGGAACAACCCGCGTGGGCAATTGCTCCGGGTCAACCTGTCGCCTTTTACATTGGTGATAAATTAATAGGTGGTGGATTTGCAGAAAATAATGATTAACACCAAATATCTATAAAGACGCAAGGCATTGCGTCTCTACGACATAAAACAAACATTCAATAAATACAATATATGGAACAATCATCTCCTGATAAAGCAGAAATGAACGAGGCGTTAATCAAATTGATACAAATGCGTATGCCTTTTGGAAAGTACAAAGGTCGTTATTTGATTGATTTGCCAGAACCTTATTTGGTTTGGTTCAGAGAAAAAGGTTTTCCTCCTGGGAAATTAGGCGAAATGATGGCTTCCATGTATGAAATAAAACTGAATGGATTGGAAGGAATGCTTCGTCCATTATGCAAAAAATATCAATAAAAATAAATTCGTGGAGACGCAAAGCCTTGCGTCTCTACATCCAATACATTTATACATTCACCTGCAGCGCCATTGATTTAAAAAGGCACCAAACTTCTTTTTCTTCGATGAGATTCATTTTTTGTTGAGATGCTTGCGTTACCGAAACAACCAATAAAAATCCCACATCTACCAGGCAGTAAATACGATTCTCCTTTTTTATGATTTTGGAAATTCTTCCCTTTAACTGATTGCGAATGGATATGTTGGGAATTTCTTCTAATGTAATCGCTATATCTTCGGGACGAAGTGATACATTTATCTCATCACCAATCCTACAACAATCACAAATTAATTCACGCTCCACATGTATTTCATGACTAGCATCTTTATTCATTAAATTGGTTAGCCCGTATACTGTATCGTGCGATTCAACTTTAAAGGGAATAACATTCAACAAACCTGCTCCACGCATTATATCCAATGAATTTTCTTCCTGAATCAGATCAAAATAATTACCATGTCCTTCTACTCTACCATTACGCAGTAGAAACAGTTCTTGTGTCAAGCTTAATAAATCAGGTAAATCGTGGCTTACAACCAACATTGGAATGCCCAATTTTCTATTTATTTTTATCAGATAAGGAATAATTTGTCTTCTTAATGCAACATCTAATGATGAGAATGGCTCATCCATTAACAGTAATTTCGGAGCGCTTAACAAAGCACGACCAATAGCTACTCTTTGTTTCTCTCCGCCTGATAAACTACGAGGTCTTTTCTCCAATAAATCTCTAATCTCCAACAAATCTACCAGCTCATCAAATTCAATAATTTGTTCATCAGCTGAACTGTACTCACTTGCAAACAGAAGATTCTTTTTCACAGTCATGTGCGGAAACAGTCTTCCTTCCTGAAACACATACCCAATTCTTCTTTTGCGGGGTTTGGTCCAAAGGTTCTTTTTGGAATCTACGATTGCTTGCTCTTCTATGGAAATTGTTCCTTCATCAGGATGTTCCAATCCTACCAATAAATGCATGAGAGTTGTTTTTCCAGCTCCCGAAGGACCGAAAACCCCAGTAATTCCTTTAATGAAATCAACCTCTACATCAAGAGAAAACTCTCCTTTCTTAACTTTTAATTTGGCTGATAATGCATGCATATTGTAATAGATTCTTTTAATTCAACTTATCTGCGACGATGTAATTTTTTCACCAACAATTCGGAAAAGGCCATCGCCATAAACGAAAATACAACAGCCACCAACAACAATCGAAAAGCAGATGTTTCCTGTCCCGGTATTTGTATCTGATTAAAAAGAGCTAAAGGAATGGTTTGTGTTTCTCCGGAAATGTTTCCCGCAAAAATAATGGTAGCTCCAAACTCACCCAATGATCGGGCAAAAGCCAAAACAAATCCACTAATTATTCCAGGTAATGCCAACGGTAAGGTAATTCTAATAAAGGTCTGAAATGAATTTGCTCCAAGAGTTTTAGCTGCCTCTTCGTAACCAGGGTCAACCATTTCTATTGCCAAACGAATGGCACGAACTGCTAAAGGAAAGGATACTATCATCGAAGCCAAAACCGCGGCATAAAACGTAAAGGCAATCTTAATTCCAAACCATTCGTGAAGCCAACTTCCTAAAACTCCATTCGATCCTAATAATAAGAGCAAAATAAACCCGGAGGCAACCGGAGGCAAAACTAAAGGCAAATTAACAAATCCTTCAACTAATGATTTTCCTCGAAAATTCTTTCTAGCTAACCACCAAGCCAAGAGAATTGCTGGTGGTAAAATTAAAAAAGCACACCATAAAGCAATTCGGAATGATAATCCGATTGCCTCTAATTCTACTTCTGTAAAACTCAAGAATTCATTCATTTTACAAATCTTTAAACCCGTTCCGCTTCCAAATTTCTTTAACCTGATCCGATTTCATAAATTCAAGAAATTGATTCATATACTGATTCTCGCCATTACTTATAGCTGCATAATATCTAATTGGATCACAAGCTTTATCAGGGAATTCATAAATGATTTTAACCTTTTGAGAATTTATTGCATCCGAAGCATAAACCATTCCCATTCCACACTCAGCCATTTCTACCATAAACAATGCATCTCTGGCATTTTTTGCAGGCAAATATCTATCCAATAAAGTCTCATTACACTGATAATACTTTAAAACTTGAACTGCATATTTTCCAACCGGCACATGTCCAGGATCTCCAAGTGATAACCTTCCACGAAAAAGTTTAGGAAAATTATAAATATTACTTGTATCGATTACAGATATCTCGCTATTTTTAGGAACAATCGCAACCAAAGAATTTCCAGCAACAGTACAAACAGAATTGTGTGCAACTAATTTGTTCGAATCCACATAATCCATCCAGGTTTTACTTGCTGATATGTAATAATCAAAATCAGCTCCACTTTCAATTTGTCTTGCCAATATCCCCGAAGAAGCAATATTCAATCGAATCTTAACTCCTGTTTCCTTTGAATATGATTTCGCTATTTCCTGAATTACATTGGTAACACTTGCTGCAGCAAAAACAGTAATACTTTTACTCTTTTTCTCTTTGTTCGAGCATGATATTAGAATCAGGAATAAAAAGCAGTAAGGAAAAATCTTTCTCATCATAAATTCAGTTGGGATTGTTGAAAATACTAAAATATCCGTAAAACCATTTGGTAAGAATCCATATATGTTAGATTATCTTACATATTCATTGATATTTAACTCTTTTTTAGGACTTCTTATTTTTAATCAGTATAAATAATTTTCGTAACTTGAGAGTAATCTTACATCCACCAAATCAACTCGTTCATGCAAGACAAAATCTTATGGTATTTCGAGAATTTTAATTTTTTAGGAGCATTAACTTTTTTAGAGAAAATGGACCTAAGAAAGCGTGTAAAAATGTTGGAAGCAACGAAAAATCAAACCATATACTTACCAAACGATGAAGCAAATTCGGTTTACTTCCTCAAAAAAGGCAAAGTAAAAATCTCCTCCTTTTCGGATGATGGAAAAGAATTGATTTATGCCATACTTGGACCCGGAGAAATCTTTGGAGAATTAGCAATTACTGGTCAAAGCACTAGAGAACAAATTGCTGCAACTACTGAGTACGCCGAAATTTGCTATATAGATATTCAAGATTTCGAAAATTTTCTATCAAGTCATCCCAGACTAAGTTTGAAAGTAACCAAACTGATTGGTTTTCGACTGAAAAAAGTGCGTAGCAGATTGGAACGAATGTGGTTTAAATCAGCTCCTGAAAGGGTGAAATGTTTGCTGCTGGATTTAATTGAAGAACACGGGATAAAAATTGGAGATGAAAGAGAAATCAGATTGAATCTGACTCATCAGGATATTGCGAACTTGGCTGCTACAACAAGGCAAACCGTTACTACCACACTCAACGAATTGGAACGAGAAGGAATAATAACTTACGATAGAAGAAGAATATTGGTAAGAAATCCGAGCGCTTTAAATTAAAGCGCTTTTGCGAGTTTAAATTTTCGAGCATCGAACCATTCCCGAACTGGACCAAAGCGAACAATCAATCCTAAACTGAACAAAATTCCGTATAACATCCAACCTTCACCCAGTAGAACGACATGTAAAATGGATAATACCGCAGCCCAATAAACTATTCGGTGCATCTTTTTCCAACGTTTCTTAAAGTATTTCATTGCTCTTCGGTTCGAGGTAAGAGTCAATATCATAATAATAACAGATGCCAAAACAGCCAATACCAAATTCACTTCAGTAAACATGGCAAAAAAACCTTCATGATACATGAAAAAGAAGCCATGAAGCATCACATATACACCACAGGAAATTCCCATTGCCTGACGTACATACAAATTACTTTTAGTTCCAAATACAATTCTAAATGGTGTGATCATTAAAACAGCAATCATCCAGCGTATTGCCCATTCGCCTGTAGAATGAATTGTAACTTTTACTCCTGGAACAATATCGAATCCGATTTTTTCAGCAATGTGCTCAGGTACTTCATAATCGTCGAATAGGATCATATCAAAATCACTATTTGAGAAATTAAAACTGACAAAGGAAAAAATATTTATTAATGGTAGAAATGCCAACAACACAACCAAAATCCACGCCCAATTCTTCTTCAAAAAACTCATAAATACCACATTAAACAACATACAGTTTCCTATTATTTAGAATATTTCAAAATTGGAAAATATATTCTGCTTTTAAAATACCAACATGTTGGTATTTCAAGAGATAATGAAGAAAAGAATAAATTGTGCTGAAACTAGCCTACTTTGCTTATTTGCTTTAGTTTATTCATATCAAGAATTGAAACAGCTCGCCCACTCACTTTAATAATATTATCGGTTTCGAAACCGGACAATTGTTTTGATACACTTTCGCGACTGGTACCAATCATATGGGCAATTTCCTTTCTGCTTAATGGCAAGTAGAATTCTTCCGACATGAAAATAATTTGCGAGAAATAAAGAAGTGCATCCGCTACTTTTCCAAAAATCTTCTTTTGATGTTGATCGATAAAACGATGGTAATTGTTCAAACTATCATTGCAAACCGAAGAAAGAATTTCATAACTAAAACGTCCATTTTCCTTTATAAATTGAGCGAAAACAGATAACTCGATAAAACAAACACGAACTGGTGTTAAAGCAGAATAGGAATAATGATTGCAAGTATCGCTAAAAATAGAATGAAGACCAAGGTATGAATGCGGTTTTACGACCTGCAGAATATATTCCTGATGCAATCCAGATTTCCCATATTCTTTAACCAATCCTTCCCGAAGATAAACGATATGGGAAGTCATTGAGCCTTCGGATAATATCATTTCTCCTTTCTCAAATTTAACCTCGTTGCAACTCATACTTAATTGCCGTAATTCGGGAATAGAAAGACTTTGAGCTGCACAAGACTTATCGTCGCACATCTGACAACTAGAGAATATCTTATTATCTGACTGAAATAGCATAATACTGTGATATATATCACAAAGATATGATAAAACAATCACATAAACCTATTCTATTTTAGCCTATATACTATCGTAACTTTGTAATAAACAAAGGATTTTAACTTTTTCCAGTATTAACATTACGAATTAAACGATTAATGAAAAAACTGTTGTTCATATCATCACTTTTTGCAATTATCTTGTTTGTAGATTATTTAATATTAATTGCGCTTGGCTGTTCTGCATTTGGTTTTGGAGCCCAGGATGGATTCTATTGCGGATTCTATTGTAAGTTTGCTTTAAGCTTAATTACACTTAGCTTGATAGGTGGATTTTTTGCGGCAAAAAAGCTAATTCACAATATTGCGTAGTAATTTGTTAAAAATAAGGTAAAATAAAAAGAGGCTACATCCGTGTGGACAGAGCCTCTTTTTTTATAATTTCTGAAGGAACTAAAGTCCCAAATTTTTATTTTTTATTACTTCGTCCTGAAGTTTTCTTGCAAGCTTCTGCTCACGAACCAAGGCATTCTTACGGTGCGTATCAAATTCCTCACGAACCTCTTCTAAAGTTGTTTTGGTTTCTACAGTAACAGTATTGCTTCGTTTATAAAGCATAAAGCAAATTCCTGCTACAGCCAACGAGCCTAAAATAATTACCCACATAATTGTATTGTAAGTTCCTTTAGGCAATTCTGCTCCAAAAAGTTTCATGCTATCTTTCGCTTTGATAGTCACATCCAGCTGATTTTGTAATTTCTGCATGTCAGCCTTTAATGTTGTAATCTCACCATTTTGTTTCCCAACCAATGCTTTAGAATCCTTTAATCTTGATCGGAATGATTTTAATGTATCCTGTACATTGGCTCCAAATTTATTGATCATGTTTACCTTTATCACTTCATGATCTTGCCAATTACTCGATTTCTTTTTCATGTAATCGAATTGACTTTTTATGGTTCCATTATCAAGAGAGGGTTTCACTTCTTCTTTTGCAGGTGGAGTATCCTGTGCAAACAGTGATAGAGACACTAAAAATATTACAATAAAAGAAAGAATTGATTTGTGCATGTTCATTGGTTTTCTATAATTATTATTTACTGATTACAAAGAAAACGATATTCATCTAGTAAAATTGCCGATTGTCTAAATTTTCTTAAACTATTTTCTAAGCAGAATTTCGACTAGCATTTATGTTTCCATAAAGAGATCGTATCACTAACTTCTGCAATATACTGTATTTCGATAGCTTTGTTTCATTATTCTGCTCCATTTCGCGAATTTTTATCAATGCATACTGTTGAATTGTAATCAATGGCATTACCATTTCCTCTCTCAATTTAATTGAATCTCTTAAAACCATAGATTTTTCCATCAATTGTGATTGACCAGAAACTTTTATCAGCATTTCAATACTCAATTGATACTCATCGTAAATCCAAGTCCAAAATTCACCAAACTGTTCATCATACTTCATATATTCGGTCAGCTTGAAATACGATTTACTTATAGATTGCATGCTGTTCTCCACCAAAGTTCTAAAAAATAAAGATTTTTGATAAAGTTTTTGACAGGCTTCAAAATCGCCATCTTCCTCCACTCTTTTTAAGGATGTACCTACTCCAAAAAATCCCGGTACATTCTGTTTCATCTGACTCCAGGCGCCTACAAACGGGATAGCTCTTAAATCCTCAAAGTTCAATTTCTCAGATTTGTTTCTTTTTCCTGGTCTACTGCCAATATTAGCCTTTCCATAATATTTCAAAGCACTCATTTCTTCCAGATAAGGCACAAACTTATCCGAAGTTTTAAATCTCTGATATTCTTCCAGACTATACTTCGATAATTTTTCCATTACAGATCGGTCAGTTTCACTTAGCTGTTTACTTTCATCATCAAACAACCGATTTTCCAATCCTGCTGAAATCAAACGTTCCTGGTAGAATTTTGCAGAATCTTTGGTTCCAAATTTTGAGCTAATGGTTTGTCCTTGTATGGTAACCTGAATGTCTTGGTTTTCTATATTCTTACTTAGGGATGAATAAAACTTATGGGTATTTCCGCCACCGCGAGCTGGAGGTCCTCCTCTTCCATCGAAAAAGGCAACTGTAATTCCCATCTCTCTGGAAAGTTTGGTAATGTTCTCTTTTGCTTTATAAATGCTCCAATTGGCAGAAAAATATCCACCATCCTTTGTTCCATCCGAGAAACCAAGCATAATGGTTTGTTTCATCCCTCTACTCTGCAGATGCTTCGAATATTCTTTATTCTCATATAATTTCAGCATGGTTTTATCTGCCTGCTCTAAATCATCAATCGTCTCAAACAATGGAATAATATCCAATGGCACTTTTTCCTGCCATGCACACATTCTCGACATCGCAAAAACCCGCGCTACATCTTCTGCTCCTCTGCAATTGCTAATGATAAATCGATTACAAGCAGCCTCACCATTTCTTAGCTGAACTTCTTTAATCGTCTCAAACAAATTCAAAGTATCTCGACAAACATCATCATTGGTTTGGAACATCGAAACTTCAGTTCTGAGTTCTGTTAGAGCTTCTAAGTCAAAAGCACAATTCTTACTTTTCAGTTCGGGAGCTGTTGCGCACAAAACATCAAAAGCTTTCTTAATGATTCGACTGTCTTGTCGGATATCAATGCAAGCGAAGTGTGTCCCAAATAACTTTATTTTATTTCTAAATTCCCTCAACAAATCAAGAAAAAAACCATCATGTTCATCCAGTAAGATCTTTTCAATTTTATCCAGTTCCAATAAGATATCTTCCTGATAAATTTTATCTGTCTGATCTGAACTATTTAACGATTCCAGAATTCTCTCTTCCAAATCAACCACCAATTCGTACACGCCTTTAAAACTCAAACGTCTTCGTAGTGCGCGAATATCTTTGTGGTAATTTGAAAATAGAATATTACGCAATCGATCAGCTACAGCTATAGTTGTAGCTGTATTAACAAAAGGGTTTCCATCACGATCGCCACCTGGCCAAAACCCAAAAGAAATAACTTCTCCACTTTGCTTTTCAGGATCATCTACTTCCTTCATCAATTCCCCATAAAGATCAGAAGCTGAATGATAAAAAATGTTTTCCAAATACCAGGTCAAACTTTTAGCCTCATCGTAAGGTTTTGGTTTTTCTTTTTTGAAGAAAGGTGTTTTACCCAATTGTGTAAGCAACAATTTTATCTGTAATAGATCATTTTTTTGTATGGCATCAATTAAATCGTTGATAATTGCCAAAACTGTGCTCGGATAAAACTGGGTTGGATGAGCTGTAAGCACAATTCGAACTGCCAAACTTCGTAATGCTTCACTCATTTTAGATTTGCTTTCTTCTCCTGAAAGTCTGTTTCGAATAGACTCCAATTTTCCTCTTCCCTCCGGATCGTATAGCTTCAAAAATGCAGCATCTTCTAATGCATCTAACAAAACAACTTGTCGTTCGATATAACTTATCACTCGAAACATGAAGTCCTGTTGTTCTTTTTCTGTTTTGAACTCGGTTTGTTTGTCGAAAAATTGATTGAGTATCTCTACCGGAGATTTTCCTTCTTCCAAAC
>Ga0193960_1000995_pt1 | contig 11509 bp, 9 predicted proteins | sample FB_3_MG_FD_140338 | JGI IMG/M metagenome (GOLD analysis project Ga0193960, IMG submission 140338) | Microbial mat bacterial communities from the Broadkill River, Lewes, Delaware, United States - FB_3_MG | ecosystem: Environmental > Aquatic > Freshwater > River > Microbial mats | place: USA...
GTGCCTTTTTACACAATTTGAAAATTTAAACTTACCGAATTGTATTTTTTTAAAGATGAACTGTGGTTTTTATTTTTTTAACCTTCAACTATCCATTTACAACCAAAATTTCACTTCAAACTTCTCACTTCAAACCTTAAAACCTAACATTCGTCATATTTTAAAATAAAAATCTTTGTAACTTTATAAAACTTTTTACAAAAACAGTTAGTATTATGAAAATATATGATGACAAACACATTAAAAATGTTGCTTTTGTAGGCGCAAATAAAAGTGGAAAAACTACATTGGCAGAAACAATGCTCTTTGAAGCTGGCTTAGTCAACCGCCGTGGTAGCGTAGAAAACAAAAATACTGTTTCAGATTACCACGAAATTGAACAAGAAAGAGAAACTTCCATATTTGCCACACCACTTCATACAGAATGGCGTAATTACAAAATAAACATTATAGACACTCCTGGATTAGACGATTTTATTGGTGAAATCGCCTCAACTATGCGTGTTGCAGATTCTGTAGTTACTGTAATTAATGCCCAACAAGGTGTTGAAGTTGGTACAGAAATAATTTGGAATTATGTAGATCGTTTTTCACTTCCTACCTTGTTTGTTATCAATCAAATTGACAATCCAAATGCAGATTTTGACGAGAGTTTTAAAAGTATAGTTAACTTAATTGGAAACAATGCTGTAAAAATACAATATCCAATAGTAGTTGATGGAGCGCAGTGCATAATTGACGTGCTAAAAATGAAGATGTATAAATTTGGACCAGAAGGTGGAAAACCAGAGAAATTTGAAATTCCTGAAGACCAAAAAGATATTGCAAATGAATTACATAATGAATTAGTTGAGAAAGCTGCTGAAAATGACGAAGCATTAATGGAACTTTATTTTGACAAAGGCTCATTAAATGAAGATGAAATGCGCGAAGGAATTAAAAAAGGTATGTTAAATCACGAGCTATTTCCTGTATTTTGCGTGTCTGCGTTAAACGACATGGGAACAGGTAGATTAATGGGCTTTATTGATAATGTTGCACCATCAGCCGCAGATTTAAAACCTGAGCAAAGTGTTGAAGGCGAAACTATAGAATGTAAACCAGATGCTCCAACTTCACTATTTATCTTTAAAACTTTATACGAACCAAATTTAGGCCAAATTAGTTTCTTTAAAGTAAAATCTGGTGAGATAAAACAAAATGATAAATTAGAGAACTCGAGAAACGAAGAAATTGAAACACTGAACCAGTTATACATAATGGACGGTAAAAACCGTGAACCTGTAGAAAAATTAAGCGCTGGAGATATTGGAGCAACATTAAAACTTAAATACACTGAAACTAATGATACGTTAAGGGTTAAAGGTTCTAATATTACAATAAAACCTATAAAATTTCCTGAACCAAGAATTACAAAATCTGTAAGTGCAATTGACAAAAACGATGAGGAAAAGTTAAATGATGCCCTTAAAAAGATTCATAGTCAAGATCCAACAGTTACAATTCAATATTCAAAAGAACAAAAACAACAAATTTTATCTTGCCAAGGTGAATTACACTTAGCTACAATTGATTGGACTTTACAAAAAGTTTATGGTATAAAAGCTGCTTTTGAACAACCAAAAATAACTTACAGAGAAACAATTCAACGTTCTGCAACCACAAGCTACAAACACAAAAAACAATCTGGTGGTTCGGGTCAGTTTGGTGAAGTGCATTTAAAAATAGAACCTTGGTTTGAAGGTATGCCAGAACCTGAAGGTTTTAACATTAGAGGAAAAGAAGAAGTAAATTTAGAATGGGGAGGTAAATTAATTTTCTATAACTGTATAGTTGGTGGTGTTATAGACACACGTTATTTACCATCTGTTTTAAAAGGCTGTTTAGAAGTTATGGAAGAAGGTCCTTTAACTGGATCTTATGCTAGAGATATTAGAGTTATGGTATTTGATGGTAAAATGCATCCAGTAGATTCTAATGATATTTCATTTAAAATTGCTGCTGCTCACGCATTTAAAGCTGCCTTTTTAAATGCAAAACCTAAACTTTTAGAACCTATTCAAGAACTAACGGTTAAAGTTCCTGAAGAACTTATGGGTAATGTTATGACAGATTTACAATCTAGAAGAGCAATTATATTGGGTATGGATAGTGAAGGAAAATACCAATCTATTAAAGCAAAAACTCCTTTAGCAGAAATGTATAGATATTCAACAACCTTACGTTCTATAACACAAGGTAGAGGTAGTTTTAGCACTAAGTTTTCTAATTTTGAATTAGTTCCAAACAATGTACAAGAAGCATTGGTAAAGACAGATTCTTAAACCTAAACAGAATATTAATATAGTAAAAAAGGACTCGTTATTTTTAAAAAATAACGAGTCTTTAAATTAGTAGTAATTCGATTAATACTTATTTAATTCAATCAATCCTAATTATACAATTTATTTAGTTGGTTTAATTCCTAAAACTTAGTACATAAATATTAATCATTGCTAATTTAGTATTTTTTTTAGACAAAACAATACAAACTTATTAACAATTAACATTTTATATGAATAAAATTCATTAAAAAACAGAAATTATTGCACAAAATTTAATACCAAACTAGATTTTAATTTCATTTAAAATTCTTTACCTTTGCAATTCAAAAAATACACTTAAAAAAACATTACACAATAGTTACTTTTTAAGTAAAAAATAAAGTAATAACTTTAAAAAAAACAACAATAAATCTCCATATAGATGAAATTATTATTTATCACATTAGCTTTATTAGGGTTAGGAATTGCTGGAATTGCAATTAAATTATGGGCAAAAAAAGACGGTAAATTTGCCGGTACTTGCGCTAGCCAAAATCCCCATCTAAATAAAAATGGAGAACCTTGTGGCTTTTGCGGTAAAACTGCTGACGAATGCGAAAATAGGTAACACATGCTCGAATATCTTTTTATTACTTTTATAGTAATTTTTTGTATTCAATGTATTTACTACCTGTTTCTTTTTGGAAATTTTGCTTTTTCAAAAACAACAATTGAAAATAATAATTTTACCCAAGCCATTTCAATTATTATTTGCGCAAAAAATGAAGCAAAAAATCTCAAAAAGAATATACCATACTTTCTAGAGCAACGCTATAACAACTTTGAAATTGTACTTATTAACGACACCTCTACAGATGCTACTTTAGAAATAATGAAGCAATTTAAAAGAGAGCATCCTTCAAAAATTAAAATTGTTGATGTAGCTCCAAATGAACAATTCTGGGGAAGTAAAAAATATGCTTTAACCTTAGGTATTAAAGCTGCTTCTAACGAATATTTATTATTCTCTGATGCCGATTGCAAGCCCGTTTCAAAAAATTGGATACAAGAAATGTCCAATAACTTTTCCTCTAAGAAACAATTAGTTTTAGGCTATGGTTCTTATAAAAAAATTGAACATTCATTTTTAAACAAACTCATACGTTTTGAAACATTATTAACAGCCATTCAATACTTTTCATATGCAAAAATTGGAATTCCATATATGGGTGTTGGACGCAATTTAGCGTACACAAAAACTACGTTTTTTAATGCAAATGGCTTTGTTAATCATATGCATCGTATTAAATCTGGAGACGATGATTTATTTATAAACCAGGTTGCCACTAAAAATAATACTACCTTTTGCATTTTAGAAAATAGTTTTACAGAATCCGCTCCAAAAACCTCATTTAAAACCTGGATTCAACAAAAAAGAAGACACATTTCAACTGCATCACATTACAAAACTATTCATAAATACTTATTAGGATTGTATTTTAGTTCGCAAGTACTTTTTTGGCTTTTCAGTATTATCCTATTAAGCTCTAATTTTAACCCAATCAGCGTTTTAACAATTATAACTTTAAGACAAATAATCTTATACCTATCCATCGGTTTTTCGGCAAAAAAGTTAAATGAGACAGATTTAGTACTCTTTACTCCTTTTTATGAAATATTTTTAATTTTCATTCAAATGTTTATCTTTATAAAAAATCTTATTTCAAAACCCACGCATTGGTAAAAAAAAATATTGATATTACAGAATTAATTGAAAAAGCTCGTAAAAAAGATCAAAAATCTTTTAATACGTTATTAAACACCTATTGGAGTGATGTTTTTAGATTTCAACTCTCAAAAACAGAAAACGAAGATGAGGCTGAAGATATTACTATAAAAACATTCTCAAAAGCTTTTGATAAAATTCATCTTTATAACGAACGCTATAATTTTAAAACTTGGCTAATCTCAATCTCTAAAAATATTTTTTTAGATCATTTACGTAAAGAACGTACTAAAACCATTTCAATTAACAAAAAAGAATCTGAAGCTTATAAAATTTTTGACGAAACTCCTTCTGCTGAAGATCAATTAATTAATGAGCAAAACTTAGCACAATTATTAAACTATCTAAAACAACTAAAACCTCATTATCAAGAAATAATAAATCTTCGTTATTTTAGAGAGATGAGTTATAAAGAAATGGCAGACAAGCTCAACGAACCAATCAGCAATATAAAAGTTAAACTACTAAGAGGTAAAAAGTTATTAGCAGAAATTATTAAAAAATCATCGAAAAATGATTTCCAAAATAAATAATTGGTTAAAAAAATTAGGTCCAGGATTACTATTTGCTGGCGCTGCTATTGGAGTTTCACATTTGGTACAATCTACAAGAGCTGGAGCCGATTTTGGCTTTGGTTTAATTTGGGCATTGGTATTAATTCATATTGTTAAATATCCCTTTTTTCAATTTGGACCAAGGTATGCAACCGCAACTGGAGAAAGCTTATTAGATGGCTATAAAAAATTAGGAAAAGGAGTTTTAACAACCTATTTTATTCTAAATTTTGCCACAATGTTTACCATACAGGCAGCAGTTACTATTGTTACTGCTGGATTAGCTGCAAATTTGTTTGGAATCACTACAAACCCTGTTATTTGGAGTATTATTATTACACTAATTTGTTTTTTACTTCTAATAATAGGAAAGTATAAATTATTGGACAACTTAATGAAACTTATTATTATAACACTAACAATAAGTACCTTAGTAGCTCTAACTATTGCCTATTTTAATACAAATACAACTGTAAACTTTACTCAAATATTACCAAAAGGAAGCATAGAAGTAGGTTTTTTAATTGCATTTTTAGGATGGATGCCAGCACCACTAGATGTTTCAATTTGGCAATCTCTATGGGCAATAGAAAAACAAAAAGACAAAACTATTAAATTCAACACAAAACAAGCAATCTTCGACTTTAATATTGGCTTTGCAGGAACCTTATTTTTAGGAACTTTTTTTGTTTCTTTAGGAGCCTTAATTATGTTTAATTCTAGCGAAACTTTTAGCAGTAGTGCTGTTCAATTTTCACAACAACTTATTGAATTATATACTAAAAACTTAGGATCTGGAATGTATATTTTTATTGCCGCAGCCGCATTTACAACAATGTTTAGCACAACATTAACAACATTAGATGCTTCACCAAGAGCAATGACAAAGACTTTTGATTTACTCACAAATAAATCTTATAAAAACATGTATTGGTTTTGGATCAGTTTTTTAGCCATAGGAACTATCACCATTTTACTATTTTTTATGTCTGAAATGGGTGTTTTAATTAAAATCGCCACAATACTCTCCTTTTTAACAGCCCCTTTTTATGCTATCATAAATTTCCTTTTGATATCTGGAAAACACACACCAAAACAATGGAGACCTTCTACCCCACTAAAACTTCTAAGCTGGTTTGGAATTTTGTTTTTAATAGGATTTAGCATTTGGTATTTATTCAGTTTATAAATTCTTTGTATTTTTGCATTCAATTTTGAATGAAATGAGCGAAGAAACAACAATACAAACAGATAAGAAAATACAAAAACCAAAATGGTTACGCGTAAAACTACCTGTTGGAAAAAAATATACAGAATTAAGAAGTGTAGTTGACAAGTACAAGTTAAACACTATTTGTACAAGTGGAAGTTGCCCAAATATGGGAGAATGCTGGACAGAAGGTACTGCAACTTTTATGATTTTAGGAAATATTTGTACACGTTCCTGTGGTTTTTGTGGAGTTAAAACTGGAAGACCTGAAACCGTAGATTGGGAAGAACCAGAAAAAGTAGCACGCTCTATTAAACTAATGAACATTAAACACGCTGTTATTACCTCAGTAGATAGAGATGATATAAAAGATGGTGGTTCTATTATTTGGGCTGAAACTGTAAATGCAATTAGAAGAGCAAACCCAAACACAACTTTAGAAACTCTAATTCCCGATTTTCAAGGAAATACGACTAATCTTGATCGAATTTTAGCTGTTGCTCCTGAAGTAATTTCTCACAACTTAGAAACCGTAAGACGTTTAACTCGGGAGGTAAGGATTCAAGCTAAATACGACCGAAGTTTAGAAGTTTTAAAGTATATGAAAGACCAAGGGCAACGCAGAACTAAATCTGGTATTATGCTAGGCCTAGGTGAAACTGAGGCTGAAGTTATTGAAACTATGCAAGATTTAGCAAATGCTAAAGTTGATATTTTAACCATAGGACAATATTTGCAACCTAGTAAAAAACACTTACCCGTTAAAGAATTTATAACTCCAGAACAATTTGATACATATAAGAAAATTGCATTAAAAATGGGCTTTAGACATGTAGAAAGTAGCGCCTTAGTTAGATCTTCTTATAAAGCTCAAAAACATTTAGAGTAAAGTATATAACTTAATTTATTTAATAAAACCAAAGGCGATTAACAACCTTTGGTTTTTTATTTTACCTAACTTTTATTTTAAAGTAATAATTATTAATTTTAACACTACTATTAACAACAGACATTTATACTTTTCGCCAGCAATATTAGAATTCTAGTTTCAGAATTTTAATGGTTCATTTTAAAAGCTCTAAATATTAGCGTATTTTTTATAAAGTTTTTTCAAAAAAGAATTAAACTAATTACTTATCATAAGAAAATCATTTTCTTCAGTAACAACAAATAAAATTCATTATTTGAGATTCTCTATTCACATGAATTCAATATATTATTTAAAATTGGCTTTACTAACTCAAAATTTAAAACAAAATTTACAAAAAATATAATTGCTAAATATTTCGTTATTTTTTTATCAAAAGAATAATTTAATTTCAATTTCCTTACCTAATAGATATAAATAAAACGCTAACACTTCAATATTAATAATGAAAATTACACGTAAAAGTTTACCTTAACTTTTTATTAACAATAGTAATTATTTTTTGGCATAAGTATTGCAATTAAGTAAATGAAGCAAAGAAGTGGTTAGCTTTGTTTTCATTGTATAAATTGAGTTAGTTAATAAAAAAAGCGCTTTTAGCGCTTTTTTTTATTTTATATATTTACTATTTTATTAATACGCCTTCTTCCAATAAAATATCATAAACATAACCGTAACCAAAGTCTTTTTCTAAAGTAACTTTACCTTTAAAAGTAACAATATCACCTACTTTAATAATTTCTTGAGTTGTAACAGTAATACTTTTTTTGTCTTCAAATTGTGTACCATCTGCAATATGCACCCAATTCTTCTTCATTATTCCATTATTTACTTTTACAACTTTTCCTCTTAATATAACTTCTTTATCTACAAATTCTTTTCTACTAGAAAGTAATTCATTTATAGAAACTCCGTTCTTCGCTTTTTTAATTTTCACAACTTCTTCAACAGCAGCTTCTGCTGTATTAGTATGATTATGACTGGCATTCTGTTTTGTAGTTGCAGGTTCTTCAGTTAGTCTTATTCCTTCAACAAAAATAATCTCATCAAACACTTTATTTAATTGCTCACTTTTAAAATCCTTCATCATCATACCCCCATCATAATAGTAAGTACCTCCCTTTTTAACATCTATATTTGGTATTGCCATCCAATAACTTTCATTGTTTTCGGTAACTTTTAAATAAGCGTAAGTTCCGCCTCCAATAAATTCGTCAACTACAATTTTATGAACAGTACTTTTTGAAGCAGTTTGTGGTGTATCAATTTTAGAATAATTACTTTTCTCCTTACAAGAAAATAACAATAAAACACTGATAACTAGAGTAATAATTTTTATATTTTTTTTCATTTGAATTGATTTAATTTTAAATAAAAGTAACAAATATCACAAATAATACATATGATATAAATCACCAATTAATTTTAGGTAAATTGTTTTCTTGCAAATACTTATTTACACTACTAAAGTGCTTATTACCAAACCAATACCCTCTATTTGCACTTAAAGGTGAAGGATGCCCGCTGGTTAAAACACAATGCTTTGCAATATCAATTTTTAAACCTTTCTTTTTAGCAAAGCCGCCCCAAAGTAAAAAAACAACGTGTTCTTGTTCTTCAGAAATTTTAGAAATTACTGCATCTGTAAATTGCTCCCAACCTTTTTTTTGATGCGATCCTGCATTATGAGCTCTTACAGTTAAAGTTGCATTTAATAAAAGTACACCTTGCCTAGCCCAACGTTCTAGGTTTCCACTCTTTGGATATGGAATATTTAAATCGGTTTCAATCTCTTTAAAAATATTTATAAGAGAAGGCGGGTGTTTAACACCATCATTAACAGAAAAACAAAGTCCATGTGCTTGCCCAACATCATGATAAGGGTCTTGACCTATAATTACAACTTTTAAATCATCTAAAGCACATAAATTAAAAGCCTCAAATAGCTTATTCTCAGGAGGAAAACATAAATTAGTTTCATATTCTTGTTTCACAAACGTTGTAAGCTCCTCAAAATAAGGCTTTTTAAACTCAGAGTCTAGTATTTTTCTCCAACTAGTAGCTATTTCAATTTTCATTACTTGTATTCACGTTAAATTTATACTTTTGTAATCCGTGTCAAAAGTAGCACTTTTTATGAGTAACATTTCAGAAAAAACATTAATAGATTTAGAATTCTTTACCATTTTAACATCGGTAAGTGAAAATTGTATTTCTGAATTAGGAAAAAATAGCGCTTTAAAAATTAGACCCTTTAACACAAAAGAAACGCTAATTACAGAATTGAATTTAGTTAATGAATATCTTTCTTCTTATGAGAATGATAACCGACTACCTAATCATTATTTTGATGATATTCAAAAAGAAATTCATTTATTAAATATAGAAAATAGTTATTTAGAACCTGCTTCATTTTTAAAAATTTCTAATAACGTAACTACAATTTTTGAACTTTTAAAGTTTTTAAAGAAATTAAAAACAATTTACCCTTCACTATATAATTTTTCCGAAGAAATTGATTATCAGAAACTTATAACTGAAAATATTAATTCAATCATTACTTCTTTTGCTGAAGTAAATGAAAATGCATCGGTTCTTTTAAAACAAATTAGAACTGAAATTAACGCTGTACGTTCAAAAATCGGTTCAAGTTTTACCAAGGCATTAAGCCAGTATAGTAGCTCTGGGTATTTGGATGAAATTAGAGAATCCGTTGTTGACAATCAGCGTGTTTTAGCAGTACAGGCAATGTATAGAAGAAAGGTAAAAGGAAGCCTTCTAGGGAGCTCAAAAACTGGAAGTATTGTTTATATTGCTCCAGAAGCAACATTGCAATTTAGCAGAGAATTACAAAATCTCGCCTACGAAGAACATCAAGAAATTGTTCGTATTTTAAAAGAATTAACAAATAAAATAAGAGTATTTGTTCCTGATTTAATTGCCTACCAAGATTTTTTAATTAAGTTAGATGTAATAGGTGCTAAAGCTAAATATGCTAAAAAAATTGAAGCGTGTTTACCAAAAATTACAGCTGAAAAAAAGGTATTTTTAAGAGATGCTTACCATCCAATTCTATTATTAAAAAATAACGAAAAGCACTTAAAAACAATTCCACAAACCTTAGAACTAAACAATAAACAACAAATTATTGTTATTTCTGGACCAAATGCTGGAGGTAAAAGTATTACCTTAAAAACCATAGGTTTGTTACAAGTTATGCTACAAAGCGGCATTTTAATTCCAGTACATGAACGTTCCTCTACTTATTTTTTCGACAAAGTTTTAACAGATATCGGAGATAATCAATCTATTGAAAATCAATTAAGTACATATAGCTATCGTTTAAAAAATATGCGCAGCTTTTTAAGAAGATGTAATGAGAACACATTGTTTTTAATTGATGAATTTGGAACTGGAAGTGATCCAGAATTAGGTGGTGCTTTGGCAGAAATTTTTTTAGAAGAATTTTATAATAAAAACGCTTATGGAATTATTACAACACATTACTCTAACTTAAAAGTATTAGCAAACGAATTAGAAAATGTTGCAAATGCGAATATGCAATTTAACGAAAAAACCTTAGAGCCTCTTTTTAAGTTATTTATAGGACAAGCTGGTAGTTCTTTTACTTTTGAAGTTGCTCAAAAAAACGGAATTCCTTTTAGTTTAATTAACAAGGCAAAAAAACGAGTTGAAGGAGAAAAAGTACGCTTAGATAAAACAATTTCTAAACTTCAGAAAGAACGTAATATTCTTCAAAAAACTTCAGAAAGTTTAGAAAAAGAAAAAAATATTGCTGCTGAAAAAACTGGATTTTTAACTGAAAAACAAGAAAAAATTCAAGAAAAACTAGAAAGTTTTCAGACACTTTACGACAGCAATCAGAAAATGCTGGCTTATGGAAGAAAAATTAATGAACTACTAAACAAATACTTACAAACCAATAATAAAAAAGAGCTAAACTTAGCTTTTAACAATTGGGTGACTTCTGAAAAAACAAAACATCTTAAAAAAAACCCGCCAAAACCAAAAACAAAAGCTCAAAAAAAGCAAGTAAAAGTTGAACAAAAAACCGAAGAAAAAAAATTAATTACAACTGAAAAAGAAGTGTTGGTTGAAGTAATTAAAGTTAGAGAACAAAAGAAAACTGAAGCTAAAAAAGTCGCAAAACAAAAAGCAGACTATACTTTTAAAGTAAACGACAAAGTTCGATTAATCGACAGTAATGCTTGTGGTACCATTGAGAAGATTGAAAAAAACAATGCATTTATTAATTATGGTGTTTTTACAACTAAAACAACTATTAATAAATTAGAACTGGTTGAATCTGCTAAGAAAAGGTAACTACCAGCTTTAAATCACTATACAAAAGTAAAAGCACTTCAAAAAAGTAGTTTTGTAGAAACACAAATAAAGCTACTTAAAATTTCTATACTTTGAAGTTTCTTCAAAAATATGCTGTAAAATCCGTTGTTGCTGTGCATCAAACTCCAATCCTTTACGCTGAAAAACCAATGATGCAGTTCCTATTGCTTTAGAAGTTTGATATTCAGAAAAACCTGCCGCACCACCCCAACTAAATGAAGGAATAAAGTTTCTTGGAAAATTACTTCCATATATATTTGAACTTACACCAACTACCGTTCCTGTGTTAAAAATTGTTGATACTGCACATTTTGAATGATCACCCATCATTAACCCACAAAATTGCAATCCTGTTTTAGCAAA
>Ga0193960_1000996_pt1 | contig 11502 bp, 9 predicted proteins | sample FB_3_MG_FD_140338 | JGI IMG/M metagenome (GOLD analysis project Ga0193960, IMG submission 140338) | Microbial mat bacterial communities from the Broadkill River, Lewes, Delaware, United States - FB_3_MG | ecosystem: Environmental > Aquatic > Freshwater > River > Microbial mats | place: USA...
AAGCCGGAGATGTTTGCATCTGGAATTGTTTATGCCGACATGCAACATACTCACGAAGCCCTTGTTATTCCTAAATCATCTGTAATGTGGACAGGGAAGCGATCGGTTGCCTATGTAAAAGTTGATGGTGGATTTGAAATGCGCGAAGTTGAACTGGGTGAATCATTGGGTGAATCTTACATCGTAAAAGAAGGAATTGAAGAAGGTGAAGAAGTGGTTAGCAAAGGTACATTTACGATAGATGCAGCCGCCCAGTTAAATAACAAATACAGCATGATGAATCGTCCGGGAAGTGAGCCAGGAGCACCACAATTACAACAGTATGTTACCGAGAATTTCTCTGCTAAATTGAAGTCTTTGCTACATTCCTACCTGAAAATGAAAGACATTATGGTGGAAACCAAGGCAAAGGAAAGTAATGATGCAGCCAAACTGGTCATGAAGGCATTAATGCAGATGGAACCTTCAAAGGTGAATATAAAAGGGAAAACACTCAAGTTTTGGAAGGAAAAGTATGAAATGCTTCACGTTCACCTAGCTGACATTGTAAAAAACAGTGATATGGAATTGCAGAGAAAAGCATTTAAACCTTTTAATGAGGTATTGATTGCCAGCATCAAATCATTGGGAACTGGTGAAGAAAAGATTTACATCCAATACTGTCCAATGGCTGATAACGATACGGGAGGATATTGGTTAAGTCTGGAAGAGAAAATTATGAATCCATATTTTGGAGATATGATGCTTCATTGTGGTGAAGTTACTGACACTCTCGTTAAAGTCTTACCAAAACAAAATCACCAGGGGCACAAACATTAATCAAGTAATAATTATTAAATAATAGAAAATGAAAAAAGGAATTTTATTAGCAGTTGCAGTAATCTCAATGCTTGCACTTTCGTTTACGGCAAATGCTGAAACTAAGAAAACAAGCTTTAAAGTATCAGGAAACTGCGGCATGTGCGAAAAGAAAATTGAAACTGCAGCCAAATTGGTAGAAGGAGTTGCAATTGCAGATTGGGATAAAAATACGAAAGTTATGACTTTGAGTTATGATACCAACATAACCAATTTGGATGAAATTCACAAAGCAATAGCTAAAGTGGGTTATGATACTGAAAAGGCAAAAGCAGATGATGCCGTATACAACAAGCTGCATTCATGTTGCAAATACGACAGATAAGAAACTGTTAAGGGGTATTCCACATGATTTATTTACTACATACGATTACTTACAACTGAATCATAGTTACAGAATACCCCTCTTTTATGTGGAAAAATCAGAACAATTGTGGAATATTTACTCATAAATTCCTATCATGGAACATGTAATTATTTTGTTTTATTATCAATGCTTCTGGTTTAAACCGAGTTATAGATTCATCCTGTTTCAGTGGCATATTTATTGATATTCTATGTTCTGGAATGACAAAACATATATCATTTTTTGTCGTTATACAACTATCAATTAATAATTACATACTATGAAAAATTTAAGACCTTTAGGTTTTCTTACCCTTTTGATTTTGGCATTTGCATTTGTTCAATGTTCGGATGATGACGTAAAATTAACTACCCCTGTTAAGATACGATTGACTGATGCTCCTGCTCAATACGATAAAGTCAATATCGATATTCAGCAAATTCAGTTTCACTCATCAAATAATGAAAACGAAGAAAATGGGTGGAAAGAAATGGATTTGATTAATCCGGGAGTTTATGATCTATTACAATTCAATAATGGTATAGATACACTTTTGGTTGATCAGGAACTACCAAGTGGCACCGTCTCTCAAATGCGTTTGATTCTAGGAGAAAACAATACTGTTGTTATTGATGGTATGACTTATGATTTAGATACGCCATCGGCTCAAACATCGGGTCTTAAGTTTCAAATTCATGATGATTTTCTTGCAGGTATTGAATACAAGCTTTGGATTGATTTTGATGCTGCACGATCTATTGTTGAAACTGGAAATGGTAAATACAAATTAAAGCCTGTAATCAGAACATTTAATGAAGCTACAACGGGAGCTATCTCAGGTATTATTTCTCCAGCAGAAGCGAAGCCAAGCATTCATGCAATTATTGGACAAGACACTGTTTCTACTATTGCTGAAGAAAATGGAAACTTCCTGATTAAAGGATTAAATGCCGGAACTTACAAATTGGCGATTGAACCAATTGATGGATATCTTGAAAAAGAAGTGGAAGATATTACGGTGAGTATCGAAAACATTACCGATGTGGGAACCATAGATATTGAAACAGCGGTGAATTAATCGATGTAAATATAAAATTTAAAGTTGCTCAAAATGAGCAACTTTTTCTTATACAATATATTAAAAAAAAAATGTTGTCATGCTCCGACTATAGGCAAGCTGAAAATGTCGGGTATGACTAAAAACATCTTCAACAAAATCATTCCTTTTACCATTTGCCACCTAATTTTAACCAATTGCTTTTTGCACAAAAATTTAAGCTAAAGTATACATTCAATTAGGAGATTATTTGCAACTTTATTATTGCAAACCTATCTATCGTAAAAATGGAATTAAAACAAGAAATAGTACCCGCCAACTGGTCCGAATTGCAAGATTTATTATTTACCGATTCTTACAATACCAATATCAACCGTACTCGCTCCCCATATATTTACCGGGGACTTTCCAAATTCCACTATCAGTTAAAAACTTCGCTGATTCGATTGAACGGACCTTATCCGGATTTAGAATTTCATTTACTAAGAAACTTCAAAAAATACTCTTCACGCCCCGATATTAACAACAAATCGGATTGGGAATGGTTAGCATTGGCACAACACCATGGTTTGCCAACCAGACTACTGGATTGGACTTATTCTCCATATGTTGCCTTGCACTTTGCTACTTATGAAATTGACAAATTTCATCGCGATGGAGTAATTTGGGCTTTAAACTACGAAAGATTGAAAGAATATTTGCCCAATAATCTTCAACAAAAACTCAATGAAATTGGATCAAATAGTTTTACCATTGATATGTTGAAAGAAACCTACCAAAACATCACGGAACTTTCGAAAGAACAAAGTGACTTTGTAGTTGCCTTCGAACCTCCATCTCTTGACGATAGAATTGTGAATCAATATGCGATATTCACATTTATGTCCCATTCCAATGCCATTTTAAATGAATGGCTTGCCGACAAACCCGATCTGTATTTCAGAATTCGTATTCCTTCAGAAATGAAATGGGAAATAAGAGATAAACTCGATCAGGTGAACATTAACGAACGAGTACTTTTTCCTGGTATGGATGGCTTAAGCAAATGGCTAACCAGACATTATTCGCCTAAAGAGATCAAAAGCAAAAAATCTTCGAGTACTAAAACCAATCATCGGTAAAACTTTTTTGCTCGATTTAGCTGAACTTCATATATTTATTTAAAAGCCACAATATGAAGTTCAAATACAAAATTATACAGGAACTTAAATTAATCAAGGAATATTACTATGGTTATTTCAAATGGAATGATCTGATTCAGCACACCTTGAGTACGAGGAATGATCAGCTATTTGATGAAACCTACAATGTTATCTCCGATTTTACACAAGCAAAAGTTCTTCTAAATATTAAAGATCTGGATGATTATATTAATGAATACGAAAAATACAGTCCAATTTTAAACAAATGTGCAATCATTGTAAGTGAATCATATGATACGCCAATGGCAATGCTTTTTGAAATTCAAGTACGAATTCAAAATGCCAAAGTATTCCATTCCGAAAACGAAGCATATCAATGGCTTGATATTAATCCTGTTTCAGTAACTAAACAGTAATCTGCTCTACTCTTTAATAAAACTCATTTAAAATAAAGTTTTTCCAGTGTTTTTTGCTTGACATAGGTGCGTCAATGAAGTAACTTTAATATACTTCGGCAGATAAATAGCATCTGTACTCCCTATGGTTTCAACAAACGAAACCTAACAATTGGATTTCTCTGAATCCAAACCTGATTCCAAAATCAAGAATAATCAATAAACACAAACTTTAAGCCATGGAAGAAAACAGAGAACTAAGTAAAGTTTCTATGCCTAGAATTGGAGATAAAGCTCCGGAATTTAGAGCAATAACCACTCAAGGTGACATTCACTTCCCAAATGATTATCGAGGAAGGTGGGTAATCCTTTTCAGTCATCCTGCAGATTTTACACCAGTTTGTACTTCAGAGTTCATGACCTTCTCAAAAATGGAAAATCAATTTAATGAAGCCAATTGTGAGTTGGTTGGTTTATCGGTAGATGGTTTGTACAGTCATATTGCCTGGTTAAGAACCATTAAAGAGAAAATTGAATACAAGGGAATGAAAGATATCGAAGTTCAGTTTCCATTAATTGAAGACATTAAAATGGATGTTGCCAATAAATATGGAATGATACAACCTGGCGAAGACAGTACAAAAGCAGTAAGAGCCGTATTTTTTATAGATCCACACGGAATTATCAGAACCATTATCTACTATCCGTTAAGTTTAGGTAGAAACTTCGATGAAATTTACAGAGTATTAATTGCTCTGCAAACCGCAGATAAATTCTCAGTTGCTACCCCAGCCGATTGGCAACCAGGTGAAGAGGTAATTGTTCCACCTGCAGGTTCATGTGGTGTTGCCAAAACCAGAATGGAAAATGCCGACGAAGATGTACACTGTTACGATTGGTTCTTCTGCACTAAAAAACTAAGTAAAGAAGATATTCTCAATACAATATTAAAAAAAGAACCTGTAGCTCATTAATTTTAAGAGGCTGTCAATTCTGGCAGCCTTTTCTTTTGTTAGGGAATCGTTAAGAGAAGAGTGTAATTCAAAAAAGTTTTGTAATTTCCCCGGAATATTATGCTTATCAATTGCAATTTTATAATGAAACATATTTTTATATCTCTTACTTTTCTGATTGTCAGCCTTTGCGCTTCAGATAAAATTACTGCACAAAGTTATAATATCTCTATTCAATTAGAGAATTGTATGGATTCATCAGCCTATTTGGCTCATTATTTCGATGGTAGAATTTTTGCTGATGACACCACTCAATTGGTTAATGGTGCAGGAACTTTTTCTAAAGATAAAGTACTTGAACAAGGTATTTATGTAATTTATTTACCAAGTCAGAAATATTTTGATTTACTAATCGGACAAGATCAAATATTTTCCATATCAGCTGATCCTAAAGACTTTATTGGTAGTATCAAAATTAAAGATGCCGAAGAAACCAATGCATTTCATAATTTTCAAGTTTTTATGAAATCGCAAAATGCAAAATCGAAGCAATTACAGGAAGAATATAAAAAAGCAGGGAATAATGATGCTGCAAAAGAAAAATACAAGAAAGCCTATAAAGATGCTGATATAGCAGTACATCAATACATCAATCAATTAAAACTTGATTATCCAAACTCATTTGTTAGCCTCTTTGCAAACTTTACACTTTCTCCTAAGGTTCCCGATTTCTCAAAAGATATTCCTGAATCGACACCAAACAGAGAAAAGGAAATCCAACGTAAATCTTATTTATACAATAAAGATCATTACTTCGATCATGTAAACTTTGCTGATAATCGCTTTTTGAGAACACCTATTTTAAAGAACAAATTGCAATTCTTTTATGAGAAGATATTGGTTCAAAGTCCAGATAGTATCGTTAAAGAATCCGTTAAGATTATTGAACAAGCTAAATCGGATAGTATCTTTTTTCAATACCTAACCCAATACTCCTTAAACTATGCAGTAAAAAGTAAGATTATGGGAATGGATGCAGCTTTTGTAAAGTTGGCAAAGAAATACTACTTGAGCGGACAAGCTAGTTGGGCTGATTCAACTTTAATGGCACAAATTCGTGAGAAAGTAATTAAAACACAATTCAATTTGCTGGGTATGAAATCGCAAGATTTATTGATGGAATCGCCCGAAGGAGAATTTGTTCGTCTTCACGAAGTTGATGCCAAATACACAGTTCTTTATTTTTGGGAACCAGATTGTGGTCATTGCAAAAAAGTAACTCCCCGTTTAAAAACAGAAATTCTTGATAAGTACAAAGATAAAGGAATAAAGGTTTTTGCTGTATGCACTCAGGATCAAAAAGAACTATGGGCAGAAGCAATTGATAGCTACGAATTATACGATTTTATCAACTGTTACGACCCTCAATTTCAAACCAATTTCCGAATCTATTACGATGTGTACAGTACTCCTATCATCTATTTACTTGATAAGGATAAAAAGATTATTGCAAAAAGATTAGATGTTGACAATTTGAAAACATTTCTCGATAACAAATTAAAAGAAAATTAGCACAAAGGACACTTTTCAGTGTCCTTTTCTTTTTAACCTAATTTGTAGATCTATTCGAATACTATTATATTTACACTCCTTCCAAAAGCCAAAATTATAACATTTAATTTCAAATAGATGAGAATCTATCAATTGGCAATTTGTTGCCTGGCTTTACTATCTGCGTGTACTACACAGAAAAAACAAAATTCAAAAATTAACAAAACTTATTTTCAAACTTCTTCGGATTGGCGACCAGAAATTGACATCAACTCAGATGTGGTGATGGTGTATGGAAATACAAATAATTACCAAATAAAAGCCAAAACATGGAAAGATCGTGGATACGAAACTCATAGCATGTTTAGCGCATCCTGGGGAGAGAACAAAGATTTATTGAATGGCGATTTCGATGGACAGCCTCATCCTGAAATCATTCAGAAAACAAAAAATGGAGAAGATGTTTTACACGGAGCTCATATCCCCTACTTCATTCCTAATAAAGCTTACACCAATTATTTTAAATCGTTTATAAAAACAGCTCTAGATGCTGGAACCAAAGGATTTTATATCGAAGAACCTGAGATATTTACCAGAGGTGGCTATAGTGAGGCTTTTAAATCAGAATGGAATCATTTTTTCAATCAGCCTTGGCAAGATCAGCATTCGTCTCCTGAGAACATGTTGAGAACAGGAATTCTAAAAACTCAACTCTATAAAAAACACATAGAAGAGCTGTATAAATACGCGAAAAATTTAAATCCTGATATTAAATGCTATGTTCCTACCCACTCTATTTTAAATTACAGTCTTTGGAATATCATTAGTCCCGAGATTGAATTTAATAAGATTGAAAGTATCGATGGTTATATTGGACAGGTTTGGACAGGAACTGCTCGCACTCCAATTTATTACAAAGGTAAATATGCCGAACGCACTTTCGAAAATGCATTTTTAGAATATACCAGTCTATTGGCTCTAACCGATCAGAATAGTAAGGAAATGATCTTTTTAACTGATCCTATTGAAGATGATCCAAACCATACATGGACTGACTATAGAGAGAATTATCAGAAAAATTTTGTAGCCCAATTACTTTTTCCACAAGTGAATCAATACGAAGTGATGCCATGGCCATCAAGAATTTTCGATGCTAAATACCCTTCGGAAAGTGGAGGGAAAACTGTAATGCCTAAAGATTATGCAACACAAGTATTGATTGAGGTAAACTCTTTAAATCATTTCGAAAAATCGGATGAATTGGTAAATGGAACGAAAGGAATAACTGTTGCCATTTCAAATACTATCCAATTTCAAACGCCTTGGAAAAAGGATAATTATTCCGACCCTAGAATTGCTAATTTTTATGGTATGGCACTTCCATTGGTAAAGCATGGTGTTCCTGCTAAGGTAAAGTTTATTGAAAATATGGTAAACTCAGAGGCTTTAGATGATACAGAACTGCTTTTGTTATCCTATGAAAACCTGAAACCTTTGTCGAAAGAATATCATAAAACCATTGCAAACTGGGTGAATAATGGAGGTAGTCTGATTTATTTCGGGACCAATAAAGATGTTTTCAACAATAGCAATCAATGGTGGAATAAGGAAGGATTCAGTTCTCCTCTAGAGCACCTTTTAAAGGACTTAAATGCCGAAGATACTTATGAGAATCAGCAACTCGGCAAAGGACAATTCTTATATATCAAAAAGAATCCTAAAGATTTTATTTTGGAGGATAATGATGCAGAAATCATTCAAATTGTGAAAAATGTTTGGAACTCTAAAAAGAGAAAATCAGAATGGCATGAGAAAAATCATTTCGATTTGCAACGTGGTGCTTATCGAATAATTTATACCATGACTGAAAGTGTAGACAGCACTCCTTTGAAAATAAGGGGTCACTACATCGATTTATTCTCATCAAAATTAGAAATCATAGAATCAAGAGATCTGGCACCAGGAGAAGCAGCTTACCTTTTCGATTTAAATAAGGCAAACTCTCAACCCAGCAGACTGCTTGCAGGATCTGCAAGAGCAACTCAGGAGAGCAATACTAAATCTTCATATAATTGCACGCTAAAAGGACCTGAAGGGGTAAATGGTATCGCCCAAATTTATCTTCCAAAAGAACCAAGGCTGATTAAAATTGATGGTGAAACAGTAATTGGTAAATGGAATAAAAAGAGTCAAACTCTCCTAATTCATTTCAAAAATTCACCTAAGGGTAAACAATTAGAAATTGAGTGGTAAAATCTTCATTTTATTATTGAAATAATTATTTTCCCGTTTCGCAAACGATAACACACTGAAAACATGGTAGATTATAAAATGAAAATTGTATTTTCAGATTATAAACCAAAATTAACCAAGCTCCGAACTAAATTCGGAGCTTATTAAGTAACTATTAAACAGATTTTTTATGTGTGGATTCGTAGGAGTTTTTGATTTGAAGGTAGACGCACAAGAGCTACGCCCTCAGGTCTTGGAAATGTCTAAGAAAATTCGTCACCGCGGACCAGATTGGTCAGGAGTATTTTGTGATGAAAAAGCAATATTGTCTCACGAGAGACTATCGATTGTAGATCCTCAGTCGGGAGGACAACCTTTGTACAGCAAGGATGGTAATTTGGCACTGGCTGTAAATGGTGAAATCTATAATCACATGGACATTCGAAATCAGATGAACGGATCCTATGAGTTCTTAACCAAATCTGATTGCGAAGTTATCCTTGCCTTGTATGATAAAAAAGGAATTGATTTTATTGACGAATTGAATGGGATTTTTGCCTTTGCACTTTACGACAAAAAAAACGATTGCTATTTAATAGGTCGCGATCACATGGGAATTATTCCCTTGTATCAAGGTTGGGATCAACACGGTAACTTCTATGTGGCTTCAGAATTGAAAGCTTTGGAAGGATACTGTAACAAGATTGAAGAATTTCTTCCGGGTAAGTTCTTGTATAGTAAGGATGGTGAAGTTAAAGAGTGGTATCAGCGTGATTGGATGGATTACGAGAAAGTAAAAAACAATGAGACTGATATGGCTGCTCTTCGCAAGGGATTGGAAGATGCTGTTCACCGTCAGTTGATGTCTGATGTGCCTTATGGAGTCTTGCTTTCAGGAGGATTAGATTCTTCGGTTATATCTGCCATTGCTAAAAAATATGCAGCAAAACGTGTTGAATCAGGTGATCAGCAGGATGCCTGGTATCCGCAATTGCACTCTTTTGCAATTGGTTTAGAAGGATCGCCGGACCTGGCTGCTTCACGAAAAGTCGCTGATTATATCGAAACCGTTCATCATGAAATTACATTTACTGTACAGGAAGGTTTAGATGCCATTCGCGATGTAATTTATCATTTGGAGACCTACGACGTAACCACCGTTCGTGCTTCTACTCCAATGTATATGATGGCTCGCGTGATCAAATCCATGGGAATTAAAATGGTTCTTTCGGGCGAAGGCGCCGACGAAATGTTTGGTGGATATCTTTACTTTCATAAGGCTCCAAATGCTAAAGAGTTTCATACTGAATGTTTACGAAAATTAGATAAATTGCACCTGTTCGATTGCTTGCGTTCCAATAAATCTATGGCTTCGTGGGGAGTTGAAAGTCGCGTTCCATTCCTGGATAAGGAATTCCTTGACATTGCCATGAGAATTAATCCTGAAGATAAGATGGCGAAGGATGGAAAAATGGAGAAATGGGTGATCCGTAAAGCTTTTGAAGATTATTTGCCTGAGGAAGTAGCCTGGAGACAGAAAGAACAATTCTCGGATGGTGTTGGATACAACTGGATTGATACTTTGAAAGAGGTTGCCAATACAGAAATTTCTGATGAGCAGTTGGCAAATGCAGCTTTCCGATTTCCGGTAAATCCTCCTATGTCGAAAGAGGAATATTACTACCGTGTAATCTTCTCGGAGCATTTTCCTTCAGATACCGCTGCGGCTTGTGTTCCTTCAATTCCTTCAATTGCATGTAGTACTGCAGAGGCTTTGGCTTGGGATGCATCGTTCCAAAACAATGCCGATCCTTCGGGACGTGCAGTAAATGCAGTTCATAACTCTGCTTATGAAGAGAAAAAGAATAAGGTAACTGAATAAATATTTCTTTTATATATTTAGCAAGAGGCTTTCCATTTTGGGAGCCTCTTTTTTTGTTCGTCCAATAAACAAAGAGAAAGATTGTAAAATGTAAATTTTTATGTTCTAAAACTAATCATATTAAGAATTAATATTTAACTTTATACTATAACCTAATTCTAACAGAACAAACTTATTACCCAATGTACAAAAGCTCAAAACAAACTCTTATCTTTAAATATATTTTTCCTATTCTTTTTATTCTAGGATTAATATTTCCTTTTTTATTTTCCAATTTTATCGAAGAATCTCCCGATGGTTTTTCATTGGCATTTGCAATAGTGTCAATATGGATCTCAATTTTTTTAGTTCAAATGCCTTTCCGCTTAAAAAATATAGAGACAAGCGATGATGGTGTTAAAATAATAAGCAAGCACAATAAATTAATCCCATTTTCCGATATTGAAAGTGTCTCAAAATTTGATGTTGCAAGTCCTTGGTTCATGACCTTAAAATATATGGACAAGCAAACTCAAAAAAATAAAAAAATATGCTTCATGCCATCACATTCAGATAGTAGAATAATGGCTGATGATGCTATGACTTCTTTTATAAAGAGTAAGATTAAAAAAGAAAATCAACCTTCAGCGGTTAAAAACTTTTTATTTCTTATGCTTCTCAGTTCTCCCTTTACGCTAGCAGCACTTTATTTTCTCAGTCAGTCCTGGCTATAACAATAAATTAAAACATCTCTTCAAAAAGAAAAGAAAAGCGATTTTCTGCCATTAATGTTCTAATTTAGCGGATTCAAATAAGAGAATACAATCCATGCTAGATAAGAAGAAAAAACATGCTAAAGTAAAGTCGAGATTGCACGAAAGAAATAAAAACCGTGAACGTTACGATTTGAAAAAGTTGGTGGAAAGCTGTCCCGAATTAAAGCCTTTTGTGATATTGAACAAGTATGAGGATGAATCTATAGATTTCGCAAATCCTGATGCTGTTAAAATGCTAAACAAGGCAATCTTAATCCATTTTTACGGACTAAGCACATGGGATATTCCTGAAAACTATCTGTGCCCTCCTATTCCTGGAAGAGCAGATTAC
>Ga0193960_1000997_pt1 | contig 11490 bp, 11 predicted proteins | sample FB_3_MG_FD_140338 | JGI IMG/M metagenome (GOLD analysis project Ga0193960, IMG submission 140338) | Microbial mat bacterial communities from the Broadkill River, Lewes, Delaware, United States - FB_3_MG | ecosystem: Environmental > Aquatic > Freshwater > River > Microbial mats | place: USA...
CTTAATTTTATAAAAAATAGTGCTGTTTTAAAAATTATTTTCCAACAATATTTGAGTAAGATGTTTTGGTGTTTGTGCAATCATATTTGCATCTGCATTGATGAGTTCCTCAACACTTCTATACCCCCATGAAACACCTATAGATATCATACCTGCATTTTTTGCAGTATTTATATCTGTAGGAGTATCTCCAACAAAAACTATCTCATTGGTGGTTAGTCCTAACGCTTCTGCAATGTTTAAGGCACCTTTAGGATCTGGTTTTTTAGGAACATCATCTTTTTGTCCATGTATTTCAAGAAATGGATATTTATTAAAAAAGTATTCTATAAATTCTACAGTAAATGTATGTGGTTTATTAGATAAAACACACAATTTAAGTTCAGTCTCTTTTAAAAGGTCAAGCATCTCAATAATACCTTCATATGGTTGAGTATTTGCATGAATTCTATCACCATAAAATTTTTTGAATAATACAAGTGCTTTTTCTAAAGTAGGTTCATCTACATCTGTAGGTAAAGAGTTCTTTAATAAAGTGAGAGCACCATCACCAACAAAATTGATATATGCATCTAAAGGATGTTGTTTATATCCTAATTCTTCTAGAATTTGATTTGTAGAGAGAGCTATATCTTTTATAGAATCTATAAGTGTTCCATCTAGGTCAAATATTACTGCTTTTTTTTTCAAAATTTACCTTTGTTAAGAAATAATTCACTATTTTATATTATAATAAGTTATAATAGATTTAAAATTAAAAGGTAGTTTATGAATTATAGTGAAACGTTGTTACATTCTCTTATGAGTATTCCGAATACTCTTATTTATGCAGTTGATAAAAACTATTGTTATACTTCATTTTCTAACCAATATATTACAAGTATTCAGAATGATTATGATGTGATACCTGTAATAGGGATGAGCATTTTAGATGTTGTAAAAACACAAGAGCATAAAGAAAAATTACAAAATAACATAGACCGAGCTTTACAAAATGAGTATCATACAGATTATGAAATTCATGCTACTAGTGTTGTGGAACTTCGTTATTCACCTATTAAAGAAAATGAAAAGATCATTGGTGTAGTAGTGATAAAAAATGTAATTATTACAAACTATAATAAATGGTTTAAAAATTTTCAAGATTTAAAAATATTTGAATCAATTACAAATATTATTCCTACAGGAGTTGTTTTAGTAGATCCTTTAAAAAAAGATATGCCTATTGTATTTGTTAATGATGCATTTGTAAATATTACAGGGTATGAAAAAGAGGAAATAATAGGAAAAAATTGTCGTATTCTACAGGGACATTTCAAACACCAAACTCCTAAAAAAGTGATAAAAAAAGCTATACTTGAACAAAAATCTTGTGAAGTGGAACTTAAAAACTATACAAAAGATGGTACTCCATTTTATAACTTTTTACATATTAAACCTCTTTTTGATAATGACGATCAACTAATGTATTATATAGGATTGCAGTTTGATATTTCTCATTCTATAGAGTATAGAAAAGTCACAACAATAAAAAGACTTTCAGAAGGTTTAACTCACGAAATAAATACTGCAATGGCTCCTTTAAAAGGTCATATGGAGATGTTACAGTATGATATAGAAGCTATTGAGGATGAACATGCTAAAGAGTATATGTTAGATAGTTTACAGAGTATTCAAAAGAGTAAAAAGATTATAGAAGAGATTAGTAATAGTTTACACTATTTTAGTTCTACACAAAAAAATGAATTAGAAGAGGTAAATATATTAGAAACAATCAATAATTCAATTTTAGAATACCAAGATAAACTAAATACAAATAATATTACATTAGAGATAAACTCAGCAAATAATGTAGTTTTACATTCTGAAAAAGATGCGTTAACTCATTTATGGACAATATTGTTAGATAATTCAGTAGATGCACTTATAGAAACAGAAACAGAAACAAATAAAAACATCACAATAAGTGTACAACAAATTGATAAACAGATACAGGTTATATTTGAAGATAATGCTAAAGGGATAAATCCAGAGATACAAGAAGATATTTTTAAAGCGCTTACAAAAAGTAAAGATTATGGTGGGAAAGGGATTGGTTTATTTGTAGCAAAAACGATTGTTGAAAATAATAATGGCGATATATCATTTACAACAAGCAGAAATGGTACAAAATTTACAATTCTTTTAGAAAGTTAGATTTTGATATCATTTTTAAGTCATTGTTTAATCCATTTGCATTAAACATTATAATCTCTCTATATAATCTTTGTAAATGCTCTGATGAAAGTATAGATTTTCCACCATGTAAGACAATAGACGTAGTTATGATACTGTGAACTAGTTCGAAAAGCTGTACCCGTAAAATATCCATCTTAAAAGGGTCGGATGAGTTTAAGAATTTATCTCTTAATTTATTGAGTTTTTTTCTTGCATTTTTCTTAAACTCTTTATCTTTTGTATAGAGTAAAGTGGTATAACCAAGTGCATATAAACACAAATGAACTGTTTTAGAAACTGATTTTGCTTTGGAATAGTTTCCAATAGGTTGTGATGAAACTATATTTTTGCTTTTTACAAAAAAATTATTAAGCTCTATATTTACAGTATTTAATGAGTTTCCTACAAAAGTTTTATCAGCATTTCCAATATTAAAACCATCTTGTTTTTTAAATTTTGCTATCACCTCATATTCTAAACCATCACAATGAAACCCTATGAGTAAAGTATCAAAAATTTTATATCCACTTGCCCAAGTTAATGTTCCATTGAGATGGAATCCATCAGTTACTTTTTTACCAGAAACTAATGTAATAGGTGCTCTTAAATGATTAATAGCAATGCCACATTTTTTTTTAAAATATTTTTCTTTATATTGAAATTTATTCCCTTTCATGATTGCATTTGCAGCTAAAATTTGAATAGCTAAAAAAGAGAGTCCCCCCGAAATTTTTGTAAGATGTTTAAAAAGCTCATATTTATATAAGTCAAGTTTCTCTTTTTCTATATCACTTAAATCAAATATTTTAAATTCGTAAGCTATATCAAAAGCATTTTTGAGTTTTTTATAGTTACAGTCTAGTTCATCTAAGTTAAAATGTTTAAGTTTTTTTACCACTTTTTTTAAAGTTTTTTTATAAGTTGTTAAATCTTTCATAAAAGTAGTGTATCAAATTTTAACTAATAAATTTTTAATTTAATTGTAAACATATCATATTATATGATAGAATGAACACAGGAATTTAAGATAAAGGAGTTATAAATGAAAAATATAAATCAACATGGAATCAGCATAGGGATTAAAAGAATAGACGATACTTTTTTTATAAAAATGAAGTTAATTGGGAAATTAACAGATGCAGATTATAAAACAATAATTCCGATGATTGAAACATCATTAAGCTCTGTTGAGTATCCTAACATCTCATTATTAGTAGATGCTACGCAATTTGAAGGATGGAGTTTAGAAGCTGCATTTGATGATTTAAAATTAGGACTAAAACATAATGAAGATTTTAAAAAAATTGCTTTTGTTGGAAATAAAAGATGGCAAGAATATGGAGTTAAATTAACAAATTGGTTTATGTCTGGAAAGATGGAATATTTTGAAAATATGACAGAGGCTATTAATTGGCTAAGTCATCAAGAAACAACAAAAGAGATACAATTTGATTCACAAATGACCAAAAAAGAGATACAAAGTAGAAAAGAAGATATAGAAGAGGAACTAGAATCATTATTTAAATCAAATATGAAAATAACTAATTGGGATGTTCCTGAATCAGATGATCAAAAAGCAGCAGAACTTATAGTAGAGATACTAGAATCAAAGTTAGCAAAAATTAAAGAAGATGTAGAAAATGGAGAATATAAGTATTCTTAATAAATTTACTTTGAAATTTTAGTAAATTTTGCTACAATTTAATATATCTTATATATTTGGAGTACAACTTGAAACAAATTATTGATGGAATATTTGATAATGTAAAATATTGGCAGAATAAAAATTTGTTGTTACAAGCAATACATCCTGATTACTATAGTAATAAAAATATTCTTATTAGACTTCTGGGAGTTACTTCTCAAAGTATATCTCCTGTAAACGAAGCAAAAAAAGATATGTGGAATCATATGCTTTTCAATGAAAATTTAGGTGACAATATATTAAAAATGGTCGATAAAAAAGTGCTTGATGATATAGAGTTTGCAAAAGCAGCATGTGGAAAATATAATAGAACATATGTTTATTTAAGCCATCGTTTAAAAGCAAGTAGAGATATAGCTACTATTGCAGTAATGGCAGAAAAAGACACAGATAGTACAAATTTTAAGAATCCTATTTTAAAATATATGCCAGAGTCATTTAAAAATGATAATGAGATAGCTGTTATGGCAACAACTAGAAATATAAATAATCTTCAATATGCAGAAACACTTAGAAAAAATAAATACTTTATAATGGATATGATGAATATTATTGATGACCATCATATGAAACAAAAAATATTAAAATATATTGATCCCGACTTGCTAAATGATAAAAGATTTATTAGTAAATTGGGTTGTTTTGATAATATGTGCGAAAAATACAGGGGAGATACTGAATTTGTAGCATCTGCTGTTAGACATGATATTTCGATTTTGAAAAAAACAGAAATTTTTGATGAGTCTATTATTAAAGGTGCTTTAAAAAATGATGATATTTATACATCAAGAGAGACTGTAATAAGTGATATCTTTAGATATATTGAAAAGTTTAATAGTGGATATGATGAGTTAGAAACTAAAATAAAAGATAAAAGAATTTTAAAAAAATTATTTTGGATGATGGGTGAAACATTAGCAGAAGAGTTTATATAAATGGAACAATTTACTAAAAGATTGTCTCTTCTTTTTTATAAAGAGGAAAACTCAAAGTGTATTGAATTATTTGAAGAGCTCTTTGGAAATGTTTTTTGTGTTTCAACAGTAGATGATGCTCGAAAAGAATACAAAAAACATGCTATAGATTTAATAGTAGTAGAATTTGATACTGAAATAACACAAAAATTAGAATTTTTGTCTTCTATAAAAGACAAAAATCTTTTTACTCTTAGTTTAATTATTTCTAAAAATAAAGATTTTGACTTACTCTGTAAAGCCTTAAAAATTGGAGTGGATGCCTATTTACATGCACCATTAACAAAAGAGATATTTTTTGATGAACTACTTAGTTTAAAGAAAAAATATCTTCTTTTTGATAAATATAAAGATGATCAACAAAATTTAAATCTTTTAAAACAATACCAAGATATTACAGATAAAAGTTCTATTATTACTAAAACTGATAGAAGTGGTCGTATAACATATGTTAATGATAATTTTTGTCAAGTTTCTGGTTATACCAGAGATGAATTAATTGGTAAAAATCATAATATGATACGACCACATGATAGTCCTAAAGAACTTTATGCAGATATGTGGCATACCATAAAAATCAAAAAAGAACAGTGGCATGGTATTTTAAAAAATATGACAAAAACAGGTGAGTTATATTATGTAAAGTCTATGATTACACCTCTTTTAGATGAAGATGGAGAGATTATTGAGTATATAGCTTTAAGGCAAAATATCAGCTCAATTCTTACTGATAAAAAACACTTCTTAGATAAAATAGATTCAAATATTATGTCTGTACTTATAATGGTACAGATTGAAGGTTTTGATATGTTAGAGAAGTTTCATAGTCTCAACGTAATAGATCAAATAGAAAAGCTTTTTGGATATAAATTATTAACCTATCTACCATCATCATACAAATTTGATAATGTTTATAATTTGGATGGTGGTAAGTATGCATTATTAACTAATTTTGATTCTTTTTTAGAGGCAGCTGTTCAAATTGATACCTACTTAGAAGAGTTTGTAAATAATGTAAAACAGTCAAGACTAGATATTGATGGAATAGAATATGATATTAATATCTCATTGAGTTACTCTTTAGGGAAACATATGATTTATGAAGATGCTAAATCTGGTTTAGATATGGCAGTTTCTAAAAATATCAGTATTTGTCCTGCAAATGATTTTTCTATCAAAGATCAACAAGATGCTAAAAAAAATCTAGATGTTATAAAAATGGTAAAAGAAGCTTTAGATAACTGTAAAATTGTTTCTTATTTTCAACCAATTATCAATAATGCTACTCAAAAAATCGAAAAATATGAGTCTTTAGTTAGACTTATCAATGAAGAGGGGCAAGTGATTTCTCCTTATGAGTTTTTGAGTATTTCTAAAAGAGGTTCTTATTATAATAAAATTACAAAAAGGGTATTAGAGAACTCTTTTGATATGTTAAAAAATGTTAATACAGAACTCTCTATAAATTTATCAACTTTAGATATAGAAAAAGATGAAACTAGAGAATTTATCTATGAGTTGTTAGAGTCTCATGAAGAAGATAGGAATAGATTAGTATTTGAGCTCTTAGAAGATGAAAGTGTAAAAGATTTTCAAAGTATAAAAACATTTATTAAAAAAGTTAAAGCGATGGGTGTATTTATAGCAATTGATGATTTTGGAGCAGGGTACTCAAATTTTGAAAGATTATTAGAATTTGAACCTGATTTATTAAAAATTGATGGTTCTTTGATTAAAAATATTATTACAGATAAATATAGTAGAAATGTAGTTGAAACTATTGTTCAATTTGCTAAAAGACAAAATATAAAAACTATTGCAGAATATGTTGAAAACAAAGAGATTTTTGAATTTCTTCATAACCTTGGAGTTGATTATTCTCAAGGATATTATTTTGGTAAACCAGAATCCCTTTCAAAATAATTTTTTTATTAATTATGTGTCAAAACTGCACTTTTTTTATAACCTATAATTATTATTCGTAAATTTACCAAATTTCCTTTAAGATAAATAAAATTTGATGTATACTAAGTGAAACTAATACAATAGGAAAGAAAATGTCAACAGAATTAATTCTTGCATCTGTTATTTTTGTTTCGATTGGATGCATTTTGGTCGGGGTGTTTGTCTTAACACAATTCATAGGTCCAAATAACAAAGATCCAAAAATCAAAAATACAGTTTACGAAAGTGGTGTATCTAACCCAGTTGGAAATACAAATATTAGATTTTCGATTAAGTTTTACTTAGTTGCAATTTTATTCGTATTATTCGATGTGGAAATCATCTTTATGTTTCCTTGGGCTGTAAATATTAAAGAACTAGGTTATCTTGGACTATTTGAGATGTTTATGTTTATGGGGCTGCTTTTTGCAGGGTTAATATATATTTATAAGAAAAAGGCATTATCATGGGATTAGGCGCAGAAGCAAGTTTAGGTGATTCAGTTGTTACAACACAATTAGATCATGCTATTAACTGGGGAAGATCATATTCATTATGGCCAATGATTTTCGGAACAGCATGTTGTGGAATTGAGTTTATGAGTGTTGCTGGGGCAAAATATGATATATCTCGTTTTGGAGCTGAAGTTGTAAGATTTTCTCCAAGACAAGCAGACTTATTAATAGTAGCAGGGACTATTTCATATAAACAAGCTCCTATTTTGAAGAAAATTTATGAGCAAATGTGTGAACCAAAATGGGTTATCTCTATGGGTGCCTGTGCTTGTTCTGGTGGTTTTTATGATAATTATACAACACTTCAAGGGATTGATGAAATTATTCCAGTTGATGAGTATATAGCTGGTTGTCCTCCACGACCAGAAGCTGTACTTGATTCAATTATGAGAATACAGGAAAAATCTAAAGATGAATCTCTTTTAAAAGATAGAATTAAAGATTATAAAGGATTTTTAGATGCTCAAGTGTGATATGTTAATAGATTCAAAAGATTTAAAATCTACAGTAAAAAAACTCAAAGATGAAGAGGGATATGTTCTATTACTTGATATTACAGTTGTAGATTATTCAGAGTATCCCGATCCAACACCTTCAAGATTTGCAGCAATTTATATTTTTAGAAATGAATCATTTAAAAAAGAGATAACACTTAAAACATTTGTAGATGATGAAACTTTAGAGATAGATTCGCTAACAGATTTATATTTAAGTGCAAATTGGGCAGAGAGAGAAACATATGATCAATATGGTGTGAAGTTTAAAGGTCATCCAAATTTAAAAAGACTTTTAAATCATCATCAATTTGTAGGACATCCTTTACGAAAGGATTATGCTATCACTAAAGGTCAGATTTGTACTGAAACTGAAGATTTAATGGATGAGATGAAACCTCGATTAATATCTAAAGGTTATAAAGAAGATGAGATAGATGATTTGATGTTATTAAATGTTGGACCTTCACATCCAGCTTCTCATGGTACAATTAGAAACTTTGCAGCGATGGAAGGTGAAACAATTACTACTTGTATCACTGAAATAGGGTACCTTCACAGAGGTTTTGAAAAATCATGTGAAAACCATACATACTCTCAAATTATCCCTTATACAGATAGATTAAATTACTGTTCAGCTATTTTAAATAATATTGGTTATGCAAAAGCAGTTGAAGAGATGTTAGGGATAGATATCACTCCAAGAGCTAAATTTATTCGAATTATCACAGGTGAGTTAAGTAGAATTATGGATCATCTTGTTTGTAATGGTGCAAATATGGTTGATTTAGGTGGTTTAACAAACTACTGGTATTTATTTGCTCCAAGAGATTCGGCGTATGATTTACTTTCAAAATTAACAGGTGCTAGACTCACAAATACTTACACAAGAATTGGTGGTTTAGAGTTTGATTTATATGATGGTTTTGATAATGATTTAGAAGCTGTATTAAAAGAAGTTGAAGTTGCAATTAGCGATTGTTTGAGTTTAATTGCACATAATAGAATTTTTCATGACAGAACGCAAGATGTTGGAGTAATCAAATCAGGATTTGCACTTAGTTATGGGATTACTGGTCCTAATTTAAGAGCTGCTGGGGTACCTTTTGATTTACGAAAAGATAAACCATATTATGGATATGAAAATTTTGATTTTGATGTTGTTGTTGGTTCTCATGGTGATGTTTATGACAGAATGATGTGTAGATTTGAAGAGATGAAACAATCTATTAAAATCATTAGACAAGCTATGAAAGAGTTACCATCAGGACCTATAAATGTAGATGCACCAGGAGTTTTACTTCCATCAAAAAAAGATGTATATGGAAATATTGAAGGTTTAATGAATCAGTTTAAACTTACTATAGATGGTATACTCGTTCCAAAAGGTGAATATTATTCATATACTGAAGGTGGAAATGGTGAACTTGGATTTTATATTGTAAGTGATGGAAATGGACGTCCATACAAAGTAAAATGTAGACCACCTAGTTTTTATTCACTTGCTGCATATGCAGATATAGTTGAAGGTGGAATGCTTGCAGATGCCATTGTAACAATGGCTAGTATGAATTTTATTGCTGGGGAGTTTGATAGATAATGGGAAAATTTAGCTATACAGAAGAGAATGAAAAAGAGTTTGAAAGAATTTTAAAAAAATATCCAAACTCAGACGCAATGATGCTTCCAGGACTTTGGTTAGTGCAAGAGCAAGAGGGATGGGTAAGTCCAGATGCTATGTTATTTATGGCAGATAGATTAGGTAAAACACCAATAGAAGTACATAGTTTTGCTTCATTTTATACGATGTTTAATCTAGAACCAATTGGAACTTATCATATAGAACTTTGTAAAACACTTTCTTGTATGATAATGGGAGCACCTGAATTAAAAAAATTTATTAAAGATACTTTAGGGATAGAGCCTGGTGAAACTTCAAAAGATGGAAAATTTCATTTTAGTGAAGTAGAATGTCAAGGTGCCTGTGGTGGAGCACCTATGATAGCTTTAAATCATACATACCATGAAAACTTAACAGTTGAAAAACTTGAGAATATTATCAAGGAGTGTAAGTAATGAGTGCAAATGAAATGATAGTAAAAATTGTAAGTAAAAACTTTGATATTCCTGATTCTCATAAATTAGAAGTTGCTTTAAAAAATGGTAGATATGAATCAATCGATAAACTATTTACAATGACTCCAGATGAAGTAACTGAAGAGGTTTGTAAATCAGGACTTCGAGGAAAAGGTGGTGGTGGAGCTGCTTGTGGACCTAAGTGGAAACTTATGCCACCAGTAGATGAAAGACCAAGATACTTAATCGCAAATGGTGATGAATCAGAACCTGGAACATTTAAAGATAGACAAATTTTTGAGTATGATCCACATCTTTTAATAGAAGGGATCATTTGTTCATCATATGCAATTGGAGCTCATGATTGTTTTATCTATATAAGAGGTGAATATAAATTTTTTATCGATAGATTAAATGCAGCGATTGAAGAAGCATACGAAGCTAATATTATCGGTGAAAAAGTTATGAATAAATATGACTACCGTATGAATATCACTGTTCATAGAGGTGGTGGTGCATATATTTGTGGTGAAAAATCTGCCTTGATTGAGTCAATAGAAGGGAAACGAGGTCATCCAAGATTAAAACCACATGGTAAAGAGTGTGAGTGGTTTTTTGGACAACCTGCAACTGTTAACAATGTAGAAACAATCGCAAGTGTCCCTAATATTGTATTAAATGGATATGAATCATATACCAAGTATGGAACTGAAAAAGCACCAGGAACTATGCTATTTGCTATGAGTGGACCTGTTAATAACCCTGGTGTTTATGAGTTAGCATATGGTTGTAAAATGACTGATGTTATTGAAAAAATCGGAGGTGGTATGAAAAATGGCTTAAAACTTAAAGCTGTTATTCCAGGTGGAGCTTCGTGTCCTATTTTAACTGCTGAAGAAGTAGAGAAAGCATATTTAGATTATGAATCTATGTGGGATATAGGATCAACTTTAGGAACTGGTGGAATGATGATTATTCCAGAGGGTGTTTCTATGGTTGATGTAGCTAAAAACCTTATCGAATTTTATCATCATGAATCATGTGGACAATGTACACCTTGTAGAGAAGGTTGTGGTTGGATAGATACTATTATCGAAAGAATTTTAGATGGTCATGGAACAATATCTGATCTTACTACTATTTTAGATGTTTGTGAAACTATGAATGGTAAAACAGTATGTGTTTTTGCACCAGCAGTAAAAGATATCATTAAAAGTCTTGTAGAAAAATATAGAGATGAGTTTGTATCTTATATTGAAGATAAAGGAGATACAGTTAATGGGTGAAATGGTAAACATAAAAGTTAACGGTGCTCAATTAGAAGCAGAAAAAGGGAGTTTATTAATAGATACCCTTTTAGATGAAAATATTCATATTCCACATTTTTGTTATCATCAAGCATTAGGTAAAGATGGTAACTGTAGAATGTGTATGGTTGAAATAGAAGGTCAAAAAAGACCTCAAATTGCTTGTGATACTCCAATTAAAAATGGAATGATTGTAAGAACAACAGGTGAAAATATCGAAAAAGTTAGAAAAGATATTTTAGAACTAGAACTTATAAA
>Ga0193960_1000999_pt1 | contig 11461 bp, 13 predicted proteins | sample FB_3_MG_FD_140338 | JGI IMG/M metagenome (GOLD analysis project Ga0193960, IMG submission 140338) | Microbial mat bacterial communities from the Broadkill River, Lewes, Delaware, United States - FB_3_MG | ecosystem: Environmental > Aquatic > Freshwater > River > Microbial mats | place: USA...
GTTATCTTCGGTGAGGCTCTTGCTAAGGTTTATAATACACCTGCTCCATTAGCAGAAGATGTTGCTATGCCTGAGGTTGATGAGAAGAAAATTCGCGAAGTGATTGATGCTTGTGATAATGGATATATAGATACTGACGCTATTCACGCATTAATGGATGCTGCAGGAATTGATCGTGCTCACGAAGCTGTTTCAAGCGATGAGGATGAATTAGTTGCTATGGCTAAGAAACTTGGTTTCCCATTAGTAATGAAAGTTGTTGGTCCTGTTCATAAGTCAGACGTTGGAGGAGTTACTCTAAACGTAAATGATGAAGCAACTGTTCGTTCTGAGTTCAAGAGAATGATGCAGATTAAAGATACTTATGCAGTGATGCTTGCTCAACAGTTAAGCGGAACAGAGGTATTTATCGGTGCTAAACGTGAAGATAAATTTGGTCATATGGTTCTTTGTGGACTAGGTGGTATCTTTATTGAGGTTCTTAAAGATGTTAAGGCTGGACTTGCTCCTATATCTCAAGGAGAGGCTACTGAAATGATTCAAGGACTTAAGTCATATAAGATTATTCAAGGTGTAAGAGGTCAAGAGCCAGTTAACGAAGAGAAATTTGCTGAGGCTGTTTCTAAAGTGTCTGCTCTTTGCAAAGCTGCTCCAGAGATCTTCGAGATGGACTTTAACCCATTATTAGGAAATAAGGATAATGTTGTTGCTGTTGATGCACGTATTCGTATTGAGAAATAAGCTTTTATAGAAATATAATCATGAGCCCGACGATTTTATTATTGTCGGGCTTTTTTATAGATTTGCAGCTATGACAAAAATAAAAGACTTAAATAAGAACGAAAAAGGTATGCTTATCTTTCTATGCATACTGATAATAGTGACTATCCTAAATTGGAGTAGAGTTTCTAAGGGGGTGATAGAAGGGTTTAATAAATTCTTTGGAAGTCCAGAGAAAGTGGAAGCAACTAAATAATTGTGAATATTAAATTCATAATTACTAATTCATAATTAACATAGATGAAAAAACAAGATTTAATTTTTATCCTTTGTATTGTATTGGCTCTATTGCCTTTCTTTATTTCGGATGCTGTATTTGAAGCATATGAGCAGTTCAACAAAGCTCATGGTATGATTACTAGTTTTATAAAGTTCGGGGTACTTGCTACTCTTGGTGAAGTAATTGGTCTTCGTATAAGTCAAGGAGTATACAATAAAAAAGGTTTCGGAATATTACCTCGCGCTATAGTTTGGGGATGTTTAGGATTAGCAATAAAGATGGCTTTTATGGTCTTTATTATTGGTACTCCTCAATTCTTACAATACATGGGACTAGAAGGAGCTGCAGCAGCAATGAAGGGTGATTTAACTATCACTAAGGTATTGGTTGCTTTCTCTATCTCGGTTGCATTGAATACAATCTTTGCACCTATTATGATGACTTTTCACAAGATCACAGATGCACATATCACTAAGAATGGTGGAACATTATCAGGTTTCTTTACACCAATCAAGTTTGCCGAGATGTTTAAGACTATTAATTGGGATATACAGTGGGGATTTGTTTTCAAAAAGACTATTCCATTCTTTTGGTTCCCTGCACACACAATAACATTCTTATTGCCTGCTGACTATCAAGTGTTATTTGCTGCACTATTAGGAGTTGTATTAGGAATATTACTTGCATTTGCATCTCTTAAAAAAGCATAGAGAAAAAGATAATTGTTATAATTTCATAAAAAGAGTCATGTTTATATATCTAAGCATGACTCTTTTACGTATAGGTAATTATTATTAACAATAAATTGTACTTATATGAAGAAAATAGCATTGTTTTATGCTCCTAAAGGAGGTTCAGTGAATTGTATGGCAAGTATGGTTACAGAGAAATTAGGCTCACAGATAGTTGATATGATGTGTGTATCAGAGGTCTCTGCTGATAAGATTATTGAGTATGACAAAATTATATTTGGTAATTCTTCTATTCATAGAGGTTCCACTCTTGCTGATGGGGATAAGAATTGGCAATCTTTTCTAACTCAATTAAAGAAGATTGATCTCACAGGTAAGAAAGTTGCAATCTTTGGTTTAGGAAATCAGTTAACTTACCCTGATCATTTTGTTGATTCTATAGGTGATCTAGCAGAATTTCTTGAAGATCAAAATGCAAAGATTTGTGGAAAGGTCTTAGATGAAGGTTATAATTATAAAAAGTCTAGAGCTTTGCGTGAAGATAAATTTATGGGCTTGCCCTTAGATGAAGAATCAGAGGGAGATAAGTCGGAAGCTCGTATAGATTCTTGGCTTAATCAATTAAAAAAAGAATTTTAATAAAGTACTGATTGATATAGTTTTATTGATCTAATTCTTTCTGCTAATAGTTTGCAAACAAAAATATTATTGTATATTTGCGCCACAATTAAAGGTAGGTAGTATTAATTAATAACTAGAAAAAACTATGCCAACTAAAATTAGATTAGCTAGACACGGTCGTAAGAGACGTCCTTTCTATCACATAGTGATAGCAGATAGCAGAGCACCACGTGATGGTAGAAACATTGAGAGAATTGGTTCATATAACCCTATGACTAATCCTGCTACAATTGATCTTAACTTTGAGCGTGCATTGCACTGGTTACAATCAGGAGCACAACCTACAGATACTTGTAGAGCTATATTATCATACGAAGGTGTGATGATGAAGAAGCACCTTTTAGAGGGTGTTAAAAAAGGAGCTTTTGATGAAGCTGCTGCTGAAGCAAAATTTGAGGCTTGGTCTAAAGAAAAAGCTGCTAAAATTGAAGCTAAGAAATCAGGTCTTTCTACTGTAGCTGATGCTGCTGAGAAAGCTAGATTAGAAGCTGAAGTGAAAGTGAATGCTGATAGAGTTGCTGCACAAGCTGCTAAGAAAGCTGAAGCTGAAGCTGCTGAGGCTGCTGCAAATGCTGTAGAGGAAACTCCAGCAGAAGAGAATGCAACTGAAGAAGCTGCTGAGTAATTCGCACTTGCATGATCAGAAAAGAAGATTGTTTACAGATTGGTGTGTTTACAAAAACGCATGGTCTAAACGGAGATTTAATTCTTTCTGTTGAAAACGATTTTCCTGAAAAATATGAAGAGGAATCAATCTTCGTCGATATCGACGGAGGATTGGTTCCTTTTTTCATTGACGAGGATGGTTTAAATCCTCGTAATCATCAATCATATCGTATTAAACTTGAGGATGTGGACTCTTCAGAGGCTGCTAGTCGCTTTGTTGATTGTCCTGTGTATCTTTTCTCTAATTTGTTTACTGATGAGGATACAATGAGTCTTAAAATGCTTGAGGGTTTTATCTTGTCTGACGATGAAAAAGGAGAGCTTGGTGAGATTGAACGTGTTGATGATTTTAATGGAAATATTGTTTTTACGGTAGAAATTAATTCTATCGAGGTGATGATTCCTTTGGTTGAAGAACAGGTCTTAGATATCAATTATGAGGCTAAGACAATACTGCTTCAATTGCCAGAAGGATTACTTGATGTCTATTTAGAAGAGTAGAGATTGAAACTATTAGTATATGTAGAATATACTATTAAGATAATGTAGAAGACTGTCTCTTTTGAGATGGTCTTTTTTTTATATGGACAAAAAAAAGACTTACTCAGATAAATCTAAGTAAGTCTTAAATGGTGGTGCCACCTGGAATCGAACCAGGGACACATGGATTTTCAGTCCATTGCTCTACCAACTGAGCTATGGCACCATTGCCATTCTTGCGTTGCAAAAATAGTCAAAATTCCTTTGTCTCAAAATAATTTTGCAAATAATCTTCATTTTTTTCTTCACACAATTAAGTTCTTGTAACTTTGCAGTGTCGATTGTGATAGATAATGAATTGATAAAGAGATAATGGAAGAGAAATACGAGGTACATACACTTTCTAATGGAATTAGACTTGTTCATAGACGAGTGGCTAGTAAAGTGGCTCATTGTGGGTTGATTATCAATACAGGTTCGCGTGATGAGATGGAAGATGAGTGGGGAATGGCTCACTTTATTGAGCATACAATCTTTAAGGGAACAACAAAACGTAAATCATTTCATATTCTTTCTCGCCTAGAGAATGTAGGTGGTGATTTGAATGCTTATACTACAAAAGAAGAGACTTGTGTGCATGCAGCTTTCTTAAGTCAGTATTACGATAGAACTTTAGAGTTGATATCTGATATTACTTTTAATTCTGTTTTCCCTTATAAAGAGCTAGAGAAAGAGAAAGAAGTGGTTATTGATGAGATTAATTCATATAAGGATAGTCCTTCTGAACTTATCTTTGATGATTTTGAAGATCAGATATTTCATGGATATCCTATTGGTAAGAATATTCTTGGGAGTCCTGAGTTAGTAAAGTCTTTTGACAAGGAGAAGATTCTTAAATTCATGGATAGAGCATATAATACTGATGAGATGGTGATTTCATCTGTTGGTAATATCTCTTTTAAGAAACTAGTGAGGATAGTTGAGAAGTATTTTGCACCTATTCCAGCTAACCCAAGAAAATTCGAGCGAGAAGTTCCTGTTAATAATAAGATAGAACACAATGTTGTTGATAGGGGAACTTATCAATCTCATTGTATAATGGGGAGTACTGCTTATACATCATGTGATGAGAAACGTATACCACTTGGTTTATTAACAAATATATTAGGAGGCCCAGGTCTTAATTCACGTCTTAATCTAAATCTTAGAGAGAAGCATGGATTGGCATATAATGTCGAAGCTAATTTTTCTCCATATACAGATACGGGTGTTTTTAATATTTATTTTGGATGTGATTCGTCTGATCTTAAGAAATGTCTTTCTATATGTAAGAAAGAGATGCTTAAATTAAGAGATAAGAAATTAGGAATACTTCAGTTCAGGACAGCAAAACAACAGTTGCTTGGTCAATTGGCTTTGTCTTCAGAGAATAATGAGAATCTGATGCTATCAATAGGAAAGAGTATGTTATTATATAATAGAGTGGACACTCTTGATAAGATATATCACAAGATAGAGGCTATTACTGCAGATCAACTATTGGAAGTAGCTAATGAGATATTTAATCAAGATAATATGTCAACACTTATTTACAAATAAAGAATGTTAGAAGTCAATAGAGAGTTAGAGGATTATATTCTAGCTCATACAACAGAAGAAGATGCTCTTTTGAAAGAGTTGTGTAGAGAGACAAACCTTAATGTGATGGCTCCACGTATGCTTTCAGGGCATTTACAAGGACAGCTGTTTAAGATGTTATCTCATATGCTTTCGCCTAAGAATATATTAGAGATAGGAACATATACTGGTTATTCAGGTATTTGTTTAGCTAGAGGTCTTCAAGAGGGTGGAAAGTTATACACTATTGATATTAATGATGAGATAGAGGATTTTACTCTTTCTTTTATCGATAAGGCAGGATTAACAGATAAGATAGAATTTCTTATAGGTGATGCCCTTGAGATTATTCCAAGCCTTGATAAGAAGTGGGATCTAGTCTTTATAGATGCTGATAAACGTGATTACCTTAATTATTATAAAGCTGTTATAGATAATGTTCGTCAGGGAGGTTTTATCCTTGTTGATGATATTCTATGGGATGGAAAAGTTGTTGAACCTATAGAAAAAAAGGATAAGCAAACACAAGGTATCGTTGAATTTAATACTTTTGTACAACAAGACGATAGAGTTGAGAATGTTATAATACCATTAAGACACGGACTAACACTTATTCGTAAGCTGTAGTTACGCCTTTAAATATATAGTCAAAATGGAAGAAATGAAATTAACACAATTCAGTCCTGGTGCTGGATGTGGATGTAAGATTGCTCCAAAAGAGCTAGAAAAGATATTGAAGTCGGACTGTGTTTATGCAGCAGATATAAATTTATTGGTTGGTAATGATTCTAAGGATGATGCAGCTGTTTACGATTTAGGAAACGGACAGGCTATTGTTAGTACTACTGACTTCTTCACTCCTATAGTTGATGATCCTTACGATTTTGGTCGTATTGCAGCAACAAATGCTATTAGTGATGTCTATGCAATGGGTGGTAAGCCTATTATGGCACTAGCTATTCTTGCTTGGCCTTTAGAGAAGTTACCTGTTGAACTTGCTAAGAAGGTTATTGAAGGAGCTCGTTCTGTATGTGCAGAGGCTGGGATTCAGCTTGCAGGTGGACATTCTATTAATATTGGTGATCCAGTATTTGGTTTATCTGTTAACGGAATAGTAGATACAGAGAAGGTGAAGCAAAATAATACTGCTAAACCTGGTTGTACATTGTTTATCACAAAACCTCTTGGTATTGGTGTAATGACTACTGCTGAGAAGAAGAATCTTATTGAGCACAAAGATAATACTCGCGTAGTTGAGTTGATGTGTGAATTGAATAAGGTTGGGTACGAGTTTGGTAAGTTACCATATATCAAATCTATGACTGATGTAACTGGTTTCGGACTAATGGGACATCTTCTTGAGATTTGTGAAGGATCAAATGTAAATGCTGTTGTAGATTATCAAGCTGTTCCTAAGTTTGACGGTGTTGAATTCTTTATTGCTAAAGGGTCTATTCCTGGTGGTACTCATCGTAACTGGGATTCTTATGGATCTAAGATTGCTGAGATGCCAGATGATGTAAGATATCTTTTATGTGATCCTCAAACTAGTGGTGGATTACTTGTTGCTGTTGAGGACGAGCATGTAGAGGATTTCCTTGTAGAGGCTGAAAAGAATGGTTTTAAAGGACTTGAACCAATAGGACATTTAGTTGAACGTACAGAAGAAGATAATGCTTATATAAGCGTTATATAGATATAAGAAAATAAATATGGCTAAGAATACATTACTTCAGGTTACAAAGGATTATATGGGAGAGGGAGATATAGAGCTAGGGCGTATGCTACTTGCGAACTATTTCACTATTCGTAATAATGACAATAATCTTCCAAAGATTATGGTTTTTTTCAATTCAGCTGTTAAGCTTTTGGTTGAAGGATCTCCAACTCTTGAGATATTTAAAGAAATAGAAGCAAAAGGAGTGAAGATGATTTCTTGCAAGACTTGCTTGAATCATTTTGAAATTTTAGATAAAGTACAGGCTGGTACTCCAGGGACAATGGTTGATATCATTTCTCTGCAGGATGAGGCTGACAAAATAATAAGCCTATAATTAGGTTTTTTTTCATATAATTAAAATTAGAAGGCTATTAGGTAGAGATATCTAATAGCTTTTTTTGTTTATTGTTTTTTTACGTTTGTTGTAGAAGTAATCAAAGATTCCAGATAGTAATACTAGGAGAGTTAATAATCCTAGTAGTGGAATTACAAGTATATAATACTTTCCAATAAAGCTTCTGAATATTCTCGCGTTGTGAATCTCAAAGAAATAGTTCCATAGAGGGAAGCGAAATTCATCACTTATGTATTTAGGCATATGAAGAACATTAGTTAGTTTATCTCCTTTAAGATTACATATTCCTTTTGTGTGACCTAATATGTATGATATGCTATCAGGAGTGGTTATATAAGCTGTTACTAGAGTTTTTGCTGGTCTTCCAGAGCTTTTTGATACCCCTTTCTTTAATATTGTTTCGGCTTTTCTTGTTTTAATATTGTATTTGCTTAATCCACCGAATGAGCCAATAAGCCATTCTCCTGCTTTTTCCTCTCTGAATACTGTTGATCCCATTGCGAAGATTCTGACAGGTATTTCAATTTTTTGGAATAAGCTGTTACCATTCAATTTACCAGTCCATATTCCATCTTTACACTCAATGACTAATTTGTCGTTTAAAGAGTCGTATAGGGCATTGTTAATCTTATGCTGCCATTCATTCTCTGATGAGCTTGATGGATAAAATGATGCTGAAATAGATTTACCTGCAAGTACTGCAATCAAAGGTGGACGTAAGAATATTCCAGTTATTGTTATTATCAGTAGTAATATTGCAGCATACCAGCCAAGTTTCTTGTGGTAATTAAATAGAAATTTAAATCTATTAGTTGCTTTTGAAGATTGTCTCTTCTTGTTTTTCTTAAATCGTTTTTTCCATCTTTTAGGAAAGTACCAGATATAGAATGCAGAGAAGCATAAGAATAACAGAATTAGTCCTACAATATCCCATATAATCTTTCCTGTCATTCCAAAGATACTACCATCGTGTAGTTCCAGAAATACTTGTATTAAGCGTATTCTGTTTTCTTTTATGTCTTTTCTTAGAATTGTTTCTTTGAAGTGTAAATTAGTATTTAGGTCTGACAGGTATATGTGAGAGTCAGAAAGAGCAATAAGTTTGTTCTTTGCTTTTACAAGTTTAATAATCCCTTCATCTTTTCTAGGAAGGGTGCATGTTTTCCATTCTTTGTTTGTGAAATCATATTTATATAATCCAGCATTTGTTGCTGCAATCATTAGCTTATTTTCGTAAAAGACGTGGTTTGTTCTTCTTGGGTATGCTGATTTTGGAAAATCACCATTCATAAATGGTTTGTAGTTTTTCCCTTTGTTAGTAGAGATATGAATCCCTTGGCGACCATAAACATATAGAAGACTATCATTCTCTTCTGAGTAGATAATTCCCTTCATGGAACTTCTGTTCCAATTACTCGGGCTGTATGAATCAGGAACGATATTACTAGAGACAGATTCGTTACGTATTAAATCGGGGTGATTAAGAATGATACCAGTGATAGACATCCATGCTAGAAAAAGAAGTACTATTAGACCTAGGTATTTATGGATCCATTTACTTTTTTTAGATATATTCTTTGAAATGTTCATCTTTTTGTCTTTAGACGGGTAAAGATAGTAAAGACTTAGAAAAGTAAAAGCCTCTTAACAATGAAGTTAAGAGGCTTTGTACCCGGAGCGGGACTTGAACCCGCACGATATTGCTATCACTGGATTTTAAGTCCAGCGTGTCTACCAATTCCACCATCCGGGCTTCCTTGAGCGAAAGACGGGACTCAAACCCGCGACCCTAACCTTGGCAAGGTTATGCTCTATCAACTGAGCTACTTTCGCGATTGCAGTGCAAATATAGGGCTATTTCTTTTCTCTGCAAATGTTTTGGGTAAAAAAGTGTAAGTTTTTTTCATGTTTTTTCTCGCGTTTGCCCAATAAAATGGGCTATTAGTCTGAGATTGAATATTTTAATTAATTTTAAAATTTATTAAAAAACCACCATGTTTTCTTACGTTTAAAACATCACCATTTTCAAAAATCAGATATTGCCCCTTAATTCCTGTTAATTTACCCTTGTATGATTTCGCTCTTTCAAGATTTATATTCTGCAAAATTACTTCTGGATATTCATCAATTGGGAAATTTAGCTCAGTAGGAATGCTGTTTTTTATGAAATATTGTTTGAATTCAGGGTGTATTAATTCAAATGCTCTATCTTTTTCAGCTAAAATATCAAGATTCCCATTTTTTGTAGAAAGCATTTTTTTCCATTTTGTCTTATCGTTGAAGAAACGTTTAAGATAAACTTCAATTGTTCCTGCAATATGACGATTAGGAGTTTCAGCGATAATAATAGCTTTGTCTGCACCTTGATCAATCCAACGTGTAGGTATCTGACTTTCTCTTGTGACCCCTACTTTTATCTCTCCAGTATCTGCTAGATAAACAAAGTGCTTAGTAAGTGAATTTTTCTTAGCCCATTCCATGTCACGGGAAATACCATAGTGAGCCATGTCAAGTTCGGGGTTCATGATATTTCTGTCCGTTTGAGGAAGCGTTCTGAAACACTTACCACAGTAACCCTGTCCATAAGAATTCTTTGTCTTTGTTCCGCAGTGTATGCAGTTAATGACGTCTAGATATTCGATGTTAATTTGTTTTCCAATCTCGTTGTTTAAAGATATCTCGCTATCACCAATTGTTAAAGTATATTGAATGACACCATCGATTATCTCAGTTGTCATTTTATTTAAGTTTCCTCTGTGCATCTTGAAAATTATGTGTTGCTAAATAAAGTTCATAAAATTACATCTTAAATAGCAGACCGACAAAGTATTTATTAAGCTATTAAGGTTGTGTGATTTTTTATTATATTTGTAGATTAGATAACAAATATATATGTCAGGAAAGAAATCTAAAGGAATAAGAGGTTCTTATTTCGCTTCAATAATAAGTATTAGTCTAGTATTGTTTCTGGTTGGTTCAATGGCTTTCCTGCTTTTGAATACAAAGGAGATATCTGATCATGTAAAAGAGAATATTGGTTTCTCAATAATAATCAAGGACGAGGCAAAAACTGTAGATGTAAAGTTATTTCAAAAGACTCTTGAGTCAAAGGAATACGTTAAAGAAACTGAGTTTATAGATAAAGAGAGAGCTGCTGCTGATTTTAAGAAAGAGGTCGGCTCTGATTTTGTTGAGTTTTTAGGATACAATCCTCTTTTAGCGTCTATAGAATTAAAATTAAATGCAGAATACGCTAATCAAAAGAACATATCAACAATAGAAAGTAATCTGAGGAAATTTGATATAGTTCATGATGTATACTACCAAAAGTCATTGGTTTCAGCAGTAAATGAAAATGTAAGAAAGATAAGTATCGTGTTAATGGTAATAAGTGCTTTGATGCTATTGATATCATTCACTCTTATTAGAAATACAGTGCATATGTCAATCTATTCTCAGCGATTTACTATAAATACGATGCAGTTAGTAGGAGCAAAGTCAAGTTTCATACGCAGACCATTTGTAATGAAGAGTCTGTTGTTTGGTATAATATCTGCTCTATTGGCAAATGCTATGATTATGGGAGTAATTTACATTGCTTATAATCAATTAGTAGGAGTTGTAAATCTTATTCAGATGGAATTATTATTGAAGATGTTTGTTCTCGTATTGCTACTTGGCATTGTTATTACATGGATATCTACAGTGTTTGCTGTAAATAAATATCTTAGAAAAAGTATAAATCAACTTTACGCTTAAAAAGAAACACCCCAAAACTTTAAATATGAAAGATAAGAAATTTGATTTCCCATTGGGAAAAGAGAATTACAGATTAATCCTTATAGGGTTTGCGATAATTGTATTAGGATTCATCTTAATGATGGGAGGAGGTTCTGAAGATCCAACAAAATTCAGTGAAGATATTTTTTCATTCAGAAGAATTACACTTGCGCCAATTGTAGTACTTATAGGATTTGCCTTTGAGATATATGCTATAATGAAGAAACCAAAAGAAGATAAACAATAAATGGATTATTTAGAAGCCTTAATATTAGGAATTATTCAGGGGTTAACCGAATTTTTACCTGTTAGTAGTAGCGGTCATTTAGAGATAGGTAAACAACTTTTAGGAATTGAAGTAAAAGATAATTTAATATTTACGATTGTTGTACACGGGGCTACAGTATTGAGTACTATTGTAGTGTTTCGTAAATATATAGCTCAATTATTCGGAGGGTTATTTAAGTTTA
>Ga0193960_1001002_pt1 | contig 11460 bp, 9 predicted proteins | sample FB_3_MG_FD_140338 | JGI IMG/M metagenome (GOLD analysis project Ga0193960, IMG submission 140338) | Microbial mat bacterial communities from the Broadkill River, Lewes, Delaware, United States - FB_3_MG | ecosystem: Environmental > Aquatic > Freshwater > River > Microbial mats | place: USA...
ATATATTCAGGATAGTGTATTAACAGGCAAAATAACTGGTATTGCTCCCGAAATAAAAGAAGGTACTGTGAATTTTACAGTGTCGTTATCTGAGCCAAATCATCCACTTCTTAGATCGCAACTTAAAACCGATGTGCGAATAATTCAGAGTAATACGCAGGATGTAGTACGATTACCTTTTGGTGATTATTACGAGGAGAACTCGTATGTTGATCTGTTTGTCTTTAATGGCGATATGCTTGAGCGTAGGAAAGTTCTGCTTGGTGGTTGCTCGTTTGATTACGTTGAGGTTAAGGAAGGACTTGAAGCTGGCGAAAGGGTGATAATTAGCGCAGCACTAGCTAAAACATATGAGAATTATCAAACCATAAGTTTTAAAAAATAACTAGAATAAATTTTAAAGTTTATTACGATGAAGAATTTTTTATTATTTGTTTTAGTGTGTTGTTTGCCTGTTGTTACATTTTCGCAAGATGTTTTAAGGTTATCAATAAGAGATGTTATAAAGTTGTCGCGAACGCAATCGCCTAAGGCAAAGAGAGCAATTGTAGAGCGTAAAAATGCTAACTGGACATACAAAATTCATAAATCTAATTTAAGTCCAAAACTTACAATGGATGCTACGTTACCAAGCTTCTCGTCTAGTGTACGTCCCATTACCCAATCAGATGGTTCTACATTATTACATGAGGTTTCGGAAAATGTTGCTGGAATAGGATTGCAAATTAATCAGCCATTGCCTTTTCTTGGAGCCGAAGTTTTTGTTAAGTCTGGATTAAATAGATACGACAATCTTATGAACAACACTTATGGCTATGGTGGTTCGCCAATTGAAGCTGGAATAAACCTGCCACTGTTTAAATACAATAGGCTAAAGTGGGATAAAAAGATTGCTCCTATTGAGTTTGAGGAGTCGAAGTTAAGGTTTTATGAGGATATGGAGTATTCGACAATTAAAGCAATTAGACTCTTTTTTGATTTGGCATTAAACCAGAAAGAGTACTCTATTGCATTTGCAAACACGGAACTTAATAGGAAGCTTTACGAAATTAATAAAGAGAAGTTTAACCTTGGGAAAATTTCTAAATCAGAGCTTTTGCAAGTTCGATTAATGCTTATTAACTCAGAGAATAGACTACAATCGACACAGCAACTTATTGATAATGCAGAGTTGGAACTCAAATCGCATTTAGGGATAATTACTAATTCGAAGGTTACACTTTATGATGCTCCTACATTGCCAACAGTCTTCATTGATAGCAAAAGTGCGGTGCACAAAGCAACAAAAAACAATTCACGAAGCCTAGGTTTTGTTAGACGAATTTTGGAGACTGAACGAGAGATTGCCATCTCGCGTGGTTCTACTGGCATGACAGGAAATTTGTATGCAGCATTTGGATACGCTACACAATTTAAGTCGTTTAATAATATCCCAAGTAAGCAACCAAAGCATCAGCGAATTGAGTTAGGACTAAAAATTCCGCTAATTGATTGGGGCAGATCGAAGGCAGTAAGAACAAAAGCTAAGATAAAAAAGGAGCTTATTGAGACAGAGATAGTGCAAGAGAAAATTGATATGGAACGCGAAGTGGTAGTGCTGGTTAATAGTTTTAATCTTTTACAGAAACAGCGTGAATTGATCATGATGTCTGACTCTCTGTCGCAAGAACGATATAATATTTCGCACGACAGATATTTAGTAGGTGATATTTCGGTAGTTGAATTAAATATTGCTCAACAGGAGAAAGATGCTGCAATGCAACAGACACTAAATATGCAGCGAGACATTTGGGAGCTTTATTACAGAATTAGGTGTATTACACTATTTGACTATCTACGAAACGAGAAGTTGGGTGAGAATATTTAGACCAAAATATGGAGCCACAAGTCATTGTGGCTAATTAAAAATTACTCATCTATTTTGAAAAGTAAAACATAAAATAAATTATATATTCAAAATCTAAACATAATAGATATGATTGAACTTAAAAACATTCAGAAAGTATACCGAACAAAGAGTATAGAGACGGTTGCTTTGGACAATATTAACTTCAAAGTTAATAAAGGAGAATTTGTTTCGATAATGGGACCTTCGGGATGTGGAAAGAGTACATTACTTAATATTATTGGTCTTATTGATAATGCATCTGAGGGCGAATTGTCTATTTGCGATGTTCATATAAATGGACAAAAAGAGAAGGAGTTAGCTAATTTTAGAAATAGTAATTTGGGATTTATTTTTCAGCGATTTCACCTAATTCAATCGTTAAATGTTATAGACAATGTTGAGCTTTCGCTGATGTATCGCAAAATGTCGTCAACAGAGCGCCGTAAGCGTGCTATGGAGACATTAGAGAAAGTTGGGCTTTCGCATCGTGCAAAACATTTCCCTACAGAGCTGTCGGGAGGTCAGTGTCAGCGTGTAGCAATAGCACGTGCTATTGTTGGCGAGCCATCCTTAATTCTTGCCGATGAGCCAACCGGAAATCTTGATAGTAAAATGGGTGAAGAGATTATGCAGATTCTGCATAAACTTAACAAAGAGAATAACACCACAATTATAATGGTAACACACGACGAGAAACTGGCTAAACAGACAGACAGAATAGTTAGATTTTTCGATGGTCGTCAGGTAAATTAATTTTAAAGAGAGGATAAAATTATGTGGCGAACAACGTTTAAACAGTTTTTAACGCTTATAAAGAAAAATCGCTTTTTCACTTTTGTAAATCTTTTTGGAATAAGTTTCACAATTATGTTAGTGATGTTTATGCAGATTACTTTCGAGAGTAAAGTGTGGCCTGGTGGTCCAGAAAAGACTGCGGATAAGATGCTTTTTGCACACCGTTCGGTAATATCAAAAGATGGTTCTAGAAGCATAGGAGGAGTTAGTGGTATTGTTATTAAAGAGTATCTTTTAAAGATGAAAACTCCCGAAGCAGTTGGTGTTATCTCTTTTTCGAATTGGACCCATACAAATAATAGTGGAGTTATTGATTTTGTTGTAAAAAGAACTAATTCCGAATACTTAAATATGTTTGATTACGATCTTGTTGAAGGTCGTATGTATACAAAAGAAGAGGTTAGTAGCGCTTCCAATGTGATTGTTCTTAGCCGAAAGGTAAAAGAGCTGTTTTTTGGTAAAGAGTCTGCGGTTGGTAAAACTATCGAGGTTCAAGATATTCTGTTTACTGTGGTTGGGGTTATCGAAAATGTTCCGGTTAATTGCGAAACAGCATTTAGTGACATTTGGTATCCATATACTTTAGTTGATGATGGTCAAGAGTTTTACAACCAAACTGGCAGTTGGACTGCTGTTCTTTTGGCATCTAATAAGAGTGATTTCCCGAAGATAATAGCAGAAGCAAAGCAGATAGAGAAATTAGTATCGGCACAAACAGATGGATGGACATTTAATTTTGGAGGTCCCTTTACTGCTCTAGATAAATACTTAGTTGGTTATATCGATCCACGAATGTATGTTGGAACAGCTTTAAGCTTATTAATGTTAGCAGGAAAAATGTTTTTCATATTGTTAATACCAGCCATTAGTCTTATTGCGCTAAACTTAACTCGAGTTCAGGAGCGTGCCGAGGAGATTGCTGTTCGTAAAACTTTTGGTGCTAGTAGCTCTAGTCTTATCAGACAAATATTATTCGAGAACTTTTTGTTGACTCTAATTGGAGGATTAATTGGTCTGACCATAGCTTGGATTACCATCAGATTTTTTGGTGATACACTTTTTGCCGAGCTTGCCTCGCCTACACAAGGGGTAGTTAATGTGAGCTTGAGTATGTGGACATTTTTAGTTTGTATTGTAGTATCGTTTATACTTAGTGTATTGTCGGGTGTTGTACCTGCTCGTCGAATGGCAAAACTTAAGCCTGCACTTATAATGAAAGGAGGTGAGTTATGATTAAGCACTGTTTTAAACTTATATGGAATCAGAAGAGGAAGAATGCATACCTAATTACTGAGTTGTTTATTCTGTTTTTTGTCCTCTTTTTGGCAGGATTCTACCTTATCGAAAAAATGGATCGATATAGACAAGGTGTTGGGAGCGACATCGAGAATAAATACTACATTCAGCTTTTTACTAAAGGTGATGTCAACCAAAAGGTTGAGAATATGCAAAATGTTAAGCGTGCATTATTAAGTAATCCCGAAGTTAGTGGCGTTACTTTAACCAATAATGCTATTCCGTATACATCAAGTATTTCGTCTTGTGATATTAAATACGAAAAAAATTTTGTGCGTAGTTATTTTCGAGCTGCCGATGAGGATTTTGCAAAGATATTTAAGCCAACAATTATTGCTGGCCGATGGTTTACTGCCGATGAATTTGACAATACTGTTTCGCCAATTATTGTAGATAGAATTATGCAAGAGAAACTTTTTGATGATAATAATGCGTTAGGAAAGGTTCTGGTGATTGCAGATAATAAGTATGAGGTTGTTGGAGTAATCGATTTTATGAAGTATAGCGATTACAATAAATGTAAACCTACATTTATTATACCTATGGTAAAGCGCGGTGTTTTCGACGAATACTCCATTGAATTTGGTATTGAGGTTGACCCTAAGGCAACAGTAAATCCAAAGAAATATTCGGAAGATATATTCTCTATACTTAGCAAAGACGAGTATGTTCTTGCTCGATCGCAGAATCTTTCGGCGATGAAAATATCTAAAAACTCAAATGTTGGTGGCGACATTAAAACAACTATAATTGTATCTGTTTTCTTTATTATAAATATTATTCTGGGAATGTTAGGTATATTGGGGTACACCATAAATCAGCGTCGTGCCGAGATTGGTTTACGTCGTGCAATTGGTGCAACAGCAAAACAGATTCGCCAACTACTATTTGTCGAGATGCAGTTAATAACTCTATTATCGGTTTTGCCGGCATTAATTTTGGTAATTCAGTTGCCATTGCTAACCGATCTGCCTATCGATATTAGACTGTTTGTAATTTCGGTAACATCGTCGTTACTGTTCATAATGACCATTGTTGGTATTTGTGTCTATTATCCTGCAATTATGGCATCGCGTGTGCAACCTGCAATTGCTTTGAATGATGAATAAAATTATGTTTGTAGAGACGCTCAATTTGGGCGTCTTTACAATTGAAAAAATATAAAATAAATGATATTAATTATTGACGACGATATTGGTATTCGTACATCGTTAAACCTGCTTATTAAACAAGCAGGTTTATCTGCGTTTGCTGCATCAAACCCCAACGATGCAATAGATTGGCTACGTAAAAACAGCCCCGAGCTAATTATTATGGATATGAATTTCTCTATAAAAACTACTGGCGACGAGGGGTTAGAACTTTTGCAAAAGGTAAAGATATTTCACCCTAATGTTCCGGTGATACTGATTACAGGGTGGGGAACTATCGAGCTAGCTGTGCAAGGAGTTAAACTTGGTGCTTCCGACTTTATCACTAAACCGTGGGATAATAGAGCAATTCTTGAATCGATTAAGACAAATATTAAGGTTGCGCAAATTAATAACGAAGATTGTTTGAAAAACGAGAATGAGCTTCGCAAACAATATGTACTTGATAATATTGTTGGAAATTCGAAAGAGCTTACCGAGGTGTTATCGTCGGCTATGCGCATTGCTAAAACTAATGCAACTGTACTTGTTACCGGCGAGAGCGGAACAGGAAAAGAGCTTATTGCTGAGGCTATTCATAATAATAGTAACAGAAAAGATAAACCTTTTGTTAAGGTTAATCTTGGTGGTGTTTCAACATCGCTTTTCGAGAGCGAAATGTTTGGACATAAGCGCGGAGCCTTTACCGATGCACATACCGATCGTATTGGCCGATTCCAAATGGCTGATGGCGGAACAATATTTCTTGACGAGATTGGCGAGCTTGACCTACAGTGTCAGGTTAAGTTATTGCGAGTTTTGCAAGAGCAAACTTTCGAGGTGTTGGGTTCGAGCGAGCAGAAGCGCGTGGATGTTAGAGTGGTTTGTGCAACAAATCGTAATCTGCCGCTTATGGTGCGTAAGGGCGAATTTCGCGAAGATCTATATTATCGTATTAATTTAATAAACCTAAATTTACCAGCCCTACGCGAACGCGTTACTGATATTCCACTGCTGGTTAAACACTTTTCGGAGATGCTATGCAAGGAGCACAATTTGCCAATTGTAGATATATCTAAAGCAGCTTTTCAGCATCTGAAAAAGCAACCATTTAGAGGAAATATACGCGAACTTAAAAACCTTGTTGAGCGTACTTTGTTGCTGGCAACATCTTCCGAAATTGATGTCGAAGATTTTCAGCAAAATCAATCTGCCGAAAATATTGGTGACCATAGTTTTATATCGTTAATATCTATAAACGAGATGGAGCATCAGATGATTCTGAAGACATTGGAGAGTTATAAAAACAATATTGCCGGAGCTGCACGTTCGTTGGGATTAAGTCGGGGTGCACTCTATCGTCGATTAGATAAGTACAATATTAAATATGAAGTTGAAGGTTAAATGTTATAGCGCGAATTAACCTAAAAACCAAGTTCTAATAACTAAAAACCATGAAACTAAAACATCATTTTTTAATATGGGGCATTTTGCTCTATTCGGCAGCAATAATAGCGCTAATATTGCTTCATAAACAGAGTGTTTATCTCTTTTTTGCTGGCGAAATACTATTTTTGGCATCGCTATTTTTCCTTATTAATCTTTATAAGAAATTGGTAAAGCCGGTAGAGGCAATTAGCTCTGCTGTATCATTGCTTAATGAACGCAATTTTAATACTAATTTAATTTCGGTTGGTCAACCCGATATCGATAATCTTATCGATGTTTATAACAAGATGACTCAGCAACTTCGTCAGGAGAGAATAAAGCTTCGCGAGAATAATTATCTGCTCGATAAACTTATCGAGGCTGGTAAATCGGGTATTATTATCTTCGGATTCGATGGTTATATAATTAAGATAAATAGTGTTGCTAAAGAGCTTATCGGATTTAATGAAGAATTTGGTTCTACAAAACTTAGTGATTTAAAGAGTAAGATGTCGGAGGAGCTTAATCAACTTAAAAATGACGAGAATAGAATAATTCGTCTCGATGGGGTAAAGCGATATCGTGCTTACAAATCGGGTTTTATGGATAACGGTTTTCAACGTCCATTTATTATTATTGAAGAACTTACACACGAACTTATTAAAGCCGAAAGGCAAAGCTACGAGAAAGTTATTCGAATGATGAGCCACGAAATTAACAACTCTGTTTGCGCTGTTAATTCAATTATCGATTCGGTAATAACTTTTAATGAATCTGTTAAACACCCTTTGGTTAACGATATTAGAGAAGCTTTAGAAGTATCTAGAAATAGAAACCAGAATCTAACTAATTTTATGCGCAATTTTGCTAATGTGGTAAAAATACCTAAACCAATTTTAGTCAATACTAATATTAATTCTCTTATTCACAATACTGTTCAACTTATGATACCTTTGGCATCAAGTTCAGGTGTCCAGATAAAAATAGTAACTCCAAATCAACCTGTAATTATTAAGGCCGATGCTACTCAAATCGAACAAGTTATAATTAACTGTATAAAAAATAGTATTGAGGCTTGCCAGCATAAAGGAGTAATTACAGTTCAACTTACCAATAATTGCTTATCGGTTATAGACAATGGTAATGGTATTTCAGCCGATAATCAGCAAAAACTATTTACTCCATTTTTTTCTACCAAGCCTAATGGTCAAGGTATTGGGCTTACAATTATTCGAGAAGTTCTCTCAAATCATGGATTTAATTTTTCTCTTACATCTTGCAATAATAAGCAGCTAACAGAGTTTGTTATTCAATTTTAGTTATGGCTCTACAAATTTTATTTAATATAAATATGATTCTTTTAACTCAAATTATTATAAACAAATATTAGTGTGTTAAAACATCTTTCTTATATATATCATAAGAAAAAATTGAATAATTATTTGTAGCAATAATTTTATAATTTACTAATACTATATGATTTTATCATTAGTGTGTAAGCAAATAGCAAATTAAAATTTATTATCCATATTCAAACTCATTATGCCCAATTTTGGATTGATTATGTATTTTATACAATACTATTTTTTTTAAAAATAGGTACTGATAATTAATTAAAAAGTGTTTTTTATCTTCATAAAGTAGATTTTTATCACAAAAAGTTATTATTTTAATAATCAATTAAACATAATAATAACTTTATTAACATTAAACCATGAGTCAAATTGAAGATTACAATGCCGAATTGCCAAACATGATGGCTATTCCTTCAAACCTAGTGAAAACACCAAATGTACCTACAGACAAAGCTATTCAAGAAGCCGAAAACCTTGTTCAAACAGGATTTAAATACGAAGTGCAACTCACTTCTGTTGGTCTTCCTAAATCAACTATAACCCAATTAGGTGTTAGAGCTAGTGCCTTAAAAGAGGCTCAATCTCGTTGGCAAGCTAACTATAACTCAGGAAAAGGAGCTGTTAAGCAATGGGACGAATTAAGTCCTGAAGGCTATGCTCTTCAACGTAAATTAAACCAAGCATTTCGTTATGCATATCGTCATCATCCAAGAATTCTTGGTCGTGTTAAAGAAATTGCGTCAGGTAAAGGTAGTTTCGATATGATTCAAAACTTAAACGATTATTCTGTTCTAGGTAAAGAGAATCCCGAACCACTTCAACAGGCAAACTTTGTTCTGACCGAACTTGACACTGCTGCTAATTTATCAGATAATCTTGGAACATTACTTGCTAAAGCTAATGGTATTAAAAATTCAGAACACGAGTTTAAAAATATTCGCGACAGAGCATTTACTCTTGTAAAAGAACTTGTCGATGAAATCAGGGCTTGCGGTAAATATGTTTTTGCCGACCAACCAGATATTAAAAAACTTTTCGCAAGCGATTATATTCGTAAGCACCAATCAAAAAAAATTACCGATCTTAAAGATTAGTTGTAATAACTAACTAAAAGCACCTAAATACTGGCTAAACAGATCTAATGATTGCTAATTTGTACCTAATAACTACAAAAATATATCTAATGACTGTTTAGCCAGACCTAATTGCTACATAAACAAACCTAATGATTGATAAATCCTATCTAATGACAGTAAAAAGCAACCTAATGATTGCTAAAACCAATCTAATGATTCAAAATGCTAACCTAATAACTGTCAAAACCAATCTAATATCAGGTTAAATAATATCTAAGAGCATAAATTTTACGCAGCTTAATTTTAATTAGGTTAATTAATTGGTATTATATTTAACCTTAAATATTTGCTGTTACTAATTGCTTTATATTTATATGCATGTGTTAATATTTTATTAACAACATATACAATAAAATATAATGATTAAGCTTTTTTATATAAAGCTCTAATGAACGTTATAAATACAATGACTAATTGTATATTTCTTCTTTTATAAAGTCTAAACTGTGATACGAAACAGATTAACAACAACTAATAATAGTAGCTTTAAGCTTGCATGGCAGCTGTATAACGATTCTTTTCCTATTGACGAGCGTCGTCAGCTCTATCTACAGAAACTTTTAATGGATAATAAAGACTACAATTTCGACATTGTTACAGATAATGGAGCTTTTGTGGGGTTTATTTTATGGTGGCAGTTTAATAAATTACGGTATATCGAACATTTTGCTGTAGATACTAAATATAGAGGCAAAGGATACGGTAAAAATATTATTACCCAATTTATATCAGAAAGTACCGACGACTTAATACTAGAGGTTGAAATACCTAATACCGAAATTAATAATAAAAGAATAGCTTTTTATAAGCAGCTAGGTTTTAAGCTTAACAAATACTATTACCAGCAACTTCCTATGCAAAAAAATGGTTCTTCTATACAGTTGCTTTTAATGACATATCCTAATTATCTATCAGAATTAAAGCTTTCGTTTTTTAAACAAAGTTTCAGAGCAATATGTTACGATCCTTATTTTTTATAATTGTTACTATTTGTTTATTATATTCCCCTATCATTGCTAATAATCAATCAAAAAGTTCTTTTTTTGCATGAAATTAATCATGTATCATAAATGTATAAATGTAAAACTTGCAATTGGCATGGCCAACTGCACGAATTAGAATACGATATTATAGAATCGTGCTTCGGATCAGACAAAGTAGAGATTTGCCCAGAGTGTGGTAGCTACGAGGTTGTTAAAGTTGTAGATAGTGAATAGTGTAATATAATATTCAGATGTAATATAACTGTTGCATTAATTATGCAAATCAGTATTAAAAACAAAAAGATTCATATTTGTAAAATACAGACTAATAAATCTTTTTTACGAAGGGTCTACATCTTTTATTATAGCAGAAGCCTTAAACTTGTCAATAGTTAAGTTTTTATTTATGGTATCGTTAATAAATGTCTTTACTTTAACATGCGATATTGAAGTCTCCATTTTAACATTTATCTCCATTATATAGTAAGTCTGAATTCTGTTAATAATAGGTTCAATAGGACCAAGAACACGTGCACCCAACTTACTTCGTAATTCCGATGCAATTTTGTTTGATAACTCTCGGCATATCGCTTTATTCTTGTGTTTAATAATAAGGCGTACCATGCGGACAAAAGGAGGATAGTTAAAAAGTTTACGTTCGGTTGTTTGGTTAACATACATTAAATTGTAGTTGTTGTTAACAACATCAATCAATACCGGATGATCTGTTTCTGTTGATTGAATATAAACCTTGGCACCCTCTTTCTTTCTACCAGCACGTCCTGCTACCTGTGTTAATAACTGAAAGCTTCGCTCGAAAGCCCTAAAATCAGGAAATCTAAGCATGTTATCGGCATTAAGAACACCAACAACCGAAACATTATCAAAATCAAGTCCCTTTGTTACCATTTGTGTTCCCACTAAAATATCTACCTCTCCCGATTTAAACTTATCTATAATATTTTCGAATGCATTTTTACGTCTAGTATTATCTAAGTCCATGCGCTCTACTCTGGCATTAGGCATGTATATCGATAGTTCATCTTCTATCTTTTCGGTACCAAAACCACGTGTCTCTAATATTCCACTGTGACACGATGGACACTTACTCATCAGATTTACCGAGTATCCGCAGTAATGACACGTTAAATTATTAAAACTTTTGTGATAAGTTAAGCTAACGCTACACGATGGGCACTCGGGAACTTTTGCGCATAGTGGACATTCTACATAAGGACTAAAGCCTCGTCTGTTTTGGAATAAAATTATCTGTTCTTTATTTTCTATTGCCTTTTCAATAGCCTCAAAAAGAGGTTTTGAGAAGAAAGAGTACATCTGTTTTTTGCGACGGGCATCGCGCGTGTTTATCAAATGTATGTCAGGCATTTTAATATCGTTGTGTCGCTGTAAAAGATTTACCAATGCATATTTACCCGATTTTGCATTGTA
>Ga0193960_1001003_pt1 | contig 11459 bp, 10 predicted proteins | sample FB_3_MG_FD_140338 | JGI IMG/M metagenome (GOLD analysis project Ga0193960, IMG submission 140338) | Microbial mat bacterial communities from the Broadkill River, Lewes, Delaware, United States - FB_3_MG | ecosystem: Environmental > Aquatic > Freshwater > River > Microbial mats | place: USA...
AAACATTTAGATGAAAAAGTAGCACGTTTACATTTAGCAAAAATTGGTGTTGAATTAGAAACACTAAGAAAAGACCAAGCAGATTATATTGGTGTTAAGGTAGAAGGACCATTTAAACCTGAATATTACAGGTATTAATATCCAAAAAAATAGTTACAAAAAGCTTCGTTATTTATAAATAATGAAGCTTTTTTAGTTTAGAAAATATATCAAACTTATAGTCAAAAACAATAATTTTCACGTCATTCTTTAGCCTTTAAAATTAAAATCCTCTATAAAAATTTGTTTAAAACAACTTAATATGCTTGATTCTAAAGAATGTTAAAAAACAATTTCAATTTTGTTAATTCCAAAATTGGTTGTTAATTAGCTGACTTTAATCCCAACCTTATTTGAGAAAATATTTTAAATATTCCGTTTTACCCCTAATTGTTACAGTAATTGTATTATTTTTTAGTACTAAAACTGAAGCTTCAAAAAGTGAAAATTTAGCTGATAATGTTTCAATAAAAGAAACTCTAGATGAAACAAAAAAGCTTATTGAAATTGAATATTATCCTGTAGAAAAAACACAAAGAGTCAGTTCTAAATTAGATTCATTATTAAAACGCATCAATAAAAGACACAATTTTAACGGGTCGGTTTTAGTTGCTAAAAACGGAAAAATATTATACAATAATCAGGTTGGATATGCAGATTTCAGAAAGAAAGAACCTCTTAATGAGTCATCTATATTTCAATTAGCTTCAGTAAGCAAACAATTTACTGCTGCCGCAATTATGTTATTGTATCAAAGAAATCAAATTAAACTTTCCGATACTGTAAATGTTTATTTTCCAGACTTCCCTTATAAAGGTGTGACTATTAAAAATTTATTAAATCATACAGCAGGTTTGCCTAAATATTTCTGGGTTGCAGAGCATAAGTGGAAAAAAGAAACTGCACCTACTAATACTGAAATGATGAGGTTATTAGCGTCTAGCAATGTTCAAAGATTCTTTAAACCAGGGCGTAATTTTGATTACTCTAATACAGGTTATTTTGTATTGGCTTCAATTGTTGAAAAAATTTCAGGAACTAGTTTTAGCGCTTTTGTAAAACAAAATATTTTTGATCCATTAGAAATGAATAATTCTTTTGTGTATAGTTATGAAAAAAATGACATTAAAAATAATCAATTATATGGATATCGACTTTATAAAGGCTGGAGGCATCTAAAAATAAACAGTACAGTAAATGATGCCATAGTTGGAGATAAAAACATATACACAACTAGTGAAGATTTATTTAAATGGGTAGTTGGTTTGAATAATGGAAAATTATTATCTAAAGAGTCATTAAACTTAATGTACACCAAAGGAGAAACTATTTATAAAAGAAAAATTCCTTATGGTTTTGGTTTCCGAATAGATCCTAAAGATAATAATATTGTTTACCATCATGGTAAATGGAATGGATTTAGCACTGGGTTAACGCAATATTTAGATGACAATCTTGTTGTAATTGTTTTAGAACATACAAGTTACTCAGGAATAGCTTCTTTAACTAAAAAAGTTAAGAAAATTGTTAATGAAAATTTGAATGTCTAGAACTATTTAGTAAGCAAAAAAACCACTCTAATTTGAATGGCTTTTGTGCAATTTCCTCTAAATAATAAAGTTTTAATCTTTTTCGTTGTGTAAAAATAAGCTGTTTATTTAGTTTACTCCTGGGGATATTACACCTTTTTTATAGGGGATTTTTCCCCTTTTCACCTCTGCTATTGCTTACCGCCTATTTTAATTCACAAAAACATTACCCCAACCAACCTTCTCTATCTAAACTTCTGTATTGAATTGCTTCAGATATATGAGAGGAAGAGATATCAGCAACTCCTTCTAAATCGGCAATTGTTCTAGAAACTTTTAAAATTCTGTCGTACGCCCTAGCGGAAAGATTTAAGCGTTCCATCGCATTCTTTAAGAGGCTTTTGCTTTCTTCAGTTAGTTTGCAAAATTTTCTAATTTGCTTTACACTCATTTGTGCATTATAATGCAAATTTTCGATTTTAATAAAACGTTCAGATTGTTTTTCTCTGGCTTTTGTTACACGCGCTCTTATATGCTTACTTGGCTCAGCCAATTGTTCTTCGGAAAGTTTTTCGAAAGGAACAGGATTTACTTCAATATGAATATCTATACGATCTAATAATGGTCCCGAAATTTTACTTAAATACCGTTGCATTTCAGCTGGTGATGAAGTTACAGGTGCATCAGGATCGTTAAAATAGCCGCTCGGACTAGGATTCATGCTTGCTACTAACATAAAACTACTTGGATACGTTACTGTAAATCGAGCTCTTGAGATAGTTACTTCCCTATCTTCTAAAGGTTGCCTCATTACTTCTAAAACGGTACGTTTAAATTCTGGTAATTCATCTAAAAATAACACTCCATTGTGTGATAATGAAATTTCGCCTGGTTGTGGATATTGACCACCTCCAACAAGTGCAACATCTGAAATGGTATGGTGCGGAGAACGAAATGGACGTTGGCACATTAAACCACTTTCTTTTACTTTCCCAACCACTGAATGTATTTTGGTAGTTTCTAATGCTTCTTGTAATGTCATTGGAGGCAAAATAGATGGTAAACGTTTGCTTAACATAGTTTTACCACTTCCTGGAGGCCCTACAAGTATAATATTATGTCCGCCTGCGGCTGCAATTTCCATAGAGCGCTTTACAGATTCTTGACCTTTTACATCAGCAAAATCAAATTCTGGATTGTCAAGATTTTTGTAAAATTCTGCACGTGTGTCAATTATAGTTTGTTCGAGTTTCGCTTTTTCATCAAAAAAATTAATAACTTCAGTAATATTTTCAATACCATATACTTTTAAGTCACTTACAATTGCGGCTTCTTTGGCATTCTGTTTGGGTAAAATAAAACCTTTAAACCCTTCTTCTCTTGCTTTAATTGCAATTGGCAATGCACCTTTTATAGGTTGTAAACTTCCATCTAAAGAAAGTTCTCCCATAATTATATAATCACCAACTTTATCTGGTTTGATTTGATTTGAAGCGGCTAAAATTCCAATGGCTAAAGTTAAATCGTATGCAGAACCTTCCTTACGTAAATCTGCAGGAGCCATATTTATAGTAATTTTTTTACCTGGAAGTTTGTACTTATTATTATTTAAGGCTGCGGAAATTCTGTAACTACTTTCTTTAATAGCATTGTCTGGTAAACCAACTAAATGGTAACCGATTCCTTTATCTATATTTACCTCAACAGTAATAGTTGTGGCTTCCACACCGAAAACGGCGCTACCAAAAATTTTAACAAGCATAGCAATTTTTAATTTTTATTTAAAACTTAAGAAAAAGTTTTTTTGTTGACTCCCTCTCTACCAATTTAGTTTTTATAATTTCAGTTTTAATATCATCAAATTTAATTTTTCCTTCAAGTTTGTCTATTAGACGCGTTGCCGCAACTTCACCTGTTGTATGTGCAAAGCGATTAACACTTGTTAAAGGCGGAGATCCATAGCGGGATAATAACCCATTTGTAAAGCCAATAATTGAAACCTCATCTGGAATTTTAATATTTCTTTTGTTTAAAACCTGTGTTGCAATTGCACCAGAAACTTCATCTACAGAAAAAATACCATCTACTTTATTGTTATCCAACATATTATTAATACGTTCAATTAAGTTGATTTCATCATCTTGTTTAATAATCAAATTTTCGTTTGGTGTTACACCGTATTTTGTAAGTGCCTTTAAATATCCCTTTATTCGAAATTTATTAATATTTAAACCTTCTGAAGTTGAAATTATTGCAATGTCTTTACAGCCAGATTTCATTAAAAAACGTGTTGCTTTATAGGCACTTTTAATATTATCTGTAACCACTTTATCACATTTAATATCTTTATGCGCACGGTCATATAAAACAATTGGAGTTTCTTCTTCTAAAATATCATGAAAGTGATCAAACTTTTTTAATTTTAGTGTTTCAACCGAAACGCAAGCAACAAAACCATCTATTGTTCCATTAGAAAGCATTTCCATAGTTTCAACTTCTTTTTCATAAGATTCGTTTGTAATACAAGTAATTATACTATATCCTTTTTCGGTGGCTACTTTTTCAATACCTCGAAGTGCTCTCGCAAAGTAATAATTCAAAATATTGGGAATAAGAATACCTATTGTTTTTGTTTTTTTGTTTTGCAAACTTAACGCAAGCGTATTTGGCTTATACTTATGTAGTTTAGCATATTCTTGAATTTTGGCTTTTGTTTCGTCACTTATTTCGTAACTATCATTTAAAGCTTTTGAAACTGTTGAAATTGAAACGCCTAGAGCTTTTGCAATTTGTTTTATGGTTATTCTTTTATTCATTTTTTGGTTGAATAGTTAATTTAGTTGAACTATTAATAATTTCTTCTTTATTTAGTTTCATTTTTCTGAATTCACCTTTATTATACATTTCGGCTTGATCTTTATAATGTTTACTAAATGGGTTTCCAGACTGACCTGTTGGCAAGATACTAATACTATTTTCAATATCCGAAAAATCTACAATCCTTCTTGTTGAAGGACCTGCATTTACATTATATAATCCAGTTTCATTATAATCATATCCTCTGTTGTCGATAACTTCTCTTGCTCCTTTTATTGGAAAAGACCCCACGTTAAAGTACTTTTTTAAAGCAGCTATTGTACCTAACGGATGTGGATGCTCTAAAGTATGAACTTTACCCCAATTCCAGTCTTTTATATCGCTACCTAATTGTTTTTCTAGAGCATCAACAGCGTCTATAAACGATTTTGTTAAAATGTCTTTTCGGGTTTCTACAGCGTTTTTAGTTGTAATATTATCCCACCAAATAGCAGTATCATTTTTAATTAAATCGGCAACAACTCTTTTCATTAAATGTGTATCTAGTAATTGGGTAAATAATTGCTCACCAAGCTCATCTGTAAAAGTGTTTTTTAAATATAGATAAATCCATTTATTGTAAATAGTTGGCGCTACATTATCTGTAGTATTTGAACCATCCCAGAGTTGCAACACGTCAATAGCTCTTTGTTCATTTTTACTGAAGGAATTATAATCCATAATTTTTGTGAATTCCTTAATTATTTCAGGAGCAACAGATGAAGTAACATCGTTAATCATAGTTGCCATTGTTTTTTTATTCCAATTATTTTTTGGTTCTAGTAATTGAACAATTCTTTTGGCTCTGTCTTCGGGTAAATAATAGCCAGGATATAATTCACCTAAAATACTATCTGGCTGGTTATTTGCAGAATACACATAACCCAACTTAGGATTCTCTGCCATTGGATTTTTTTCAAAATCTAAATACTCAACAATATCATCTTTACCAGAAGCACCGTTTAAAATAAATTTTCTTTTTGAATCTGATTTTATTTTGTACAACTTACCTGCTGCCCACCAAGCCACATTTCCTTTAGCATCTCCGTACATAATATTTAAACCTGGAGCGTGAATCATTGAAGCGCCTTTTTTTACATCTTCCATTCTAGTTGCTCTAGAAATTGTATGTAATGCATCTAAAACCACACCATCTAATTTAGTATAAATCCAAGACATTGCAATAGGTTCGTCTTGAGAGATTTCATTTAAAACATCATTTACAATTGGTCCGTGATGTGAATTTCTAACTGAAATTGTTACAGCCTCTGCATCTTTAACTTTTATAGTTTTAGTGGTAGTGGTATATTCTAAATATCCATCTTTAAACTTATATTTATTATTTTCAGAAGGGTGATTTTCTTCGTTGTAAAAATCAATATCATCGTTTTCGAACATAGTTAAACCATAAGCATACTTTCGATTATGACCTAAAAGAGGAAAAGGAACACCTGCAATATGATATCCGTACATTTCGTAATTTGGAGTAATAATGTGCGCCTCGTACCAAGTGCCTGGTTGCGAATAAACAATATGTGGATCATTAGCAAACAGCACCTTACCAGTGTTTGTTTTATTGGCTGAAACCACCCAACTATTGCTCCCAATAAATGGTGGAACTGGCGAGTTATTCATAATCTCAGAAACACTGGCAACAATATTCGTGTAATTTTCAATAGTGCTTTTTGAGTTTTTTATCAGCGTAGTTTTTGGATCAACATCAATATTTAAATCTTTTAAATAATTTGCTCCTAACTTTTCTTTTATTGCAGAAAGCAACGGGTCTGTTTTGTGTGCCATTGCAAAACTAAAAGACATATATCCTAAAATATTATAAATATCTTTTAGTTGATAATGTTCTTTATCAATACCAATTAAAGTAAACTCTATTGGAGTTGCACCACTGTCTATAAATTGATTTATACCGCTTAAATAAGCAGTTGCTAATTGATAAACTTGACTAGTTGTGTCTATCTTTTTTATTGATTTTTCGGAAGCTTCTTCAATGCCTAAACTTGCAAAAAATTTATCATTTTTTAACATGTCCTCACCAAAAATTTCAGATAATCTTCCTGGTGCAATTCTTCGTATTAACTCCATTTGCCAAAGTCTATCTTGCGCATGTACATAACCCAAGGCTACCATAGCATCCTGTTCATTTTCTGCATAAATATGTGGAATTCCATACTCATCAAAATATACATCAGTTTTATTTTCAATTGCTGCTAATTTTATTTCTCCTGAATAATCAGGCTTTAAACTATTTAAATACAACCAACTACCTAAAACTACAAGTACAATTAAAACTAAAATTAGGAGTGCTATTTTTTTTAGAATTCTCATGAAGAGTTTTTGTTTTAACAAATTCAAAGATACGCAATTTTACGAAACCGCAATAGTAAAAAATACTTGTCAATATGTAAAATATACTTTACCTTTAAAAATAATTTAAAATGTACTAATATGAAATCAAGATTTTTATTTTCACACAAATTAAAACCTTTAGGCTGGATTTTATTTTTAATTGGAGCAGTTCTAGGAACTATTTTAATGGTAAATGAATTTGATATTCCGAATTGGGAAATAAAAGTATTTCCTTTAATTAGTGGAGAAGATTCATTTTTATATAGTCCTGCTTTTGAGTGGAGCAAAAACAACATAGCCGATGAGTTGGCTTCTCTATTATTAATTATTGGTGGTATTTTAGTTTCATTTTCTAAAACAAAAGATGAGGATGAATACATTTCAACAATTAGAACTGAGTCTTTAATTTGGTCGGTATATGTAACTTATGGAATTCTTATTTTAGCAATTTTATTTGTTTTTGGTATGGATTTTTTTAATATCTTAATTTACAATATGTTTACATTATTGTTCTTTTTTATGTTGCGTTTTCATTATGTTTTATACAAATCTAAAAAAGCAATTGCTCATGAAGAATAATATAAAAGTAGAGCGAGCCATTCATAATATAACTCAGGCAAAATTAGCTGAAATGATTGGTGTAAGCAGACAAACCATAAACGCAATGGAATTAAACAAATATGTGCCTTCAACAGTACTAGCTTTAAAAATATCTAAAATATTTAAAAAGCCAGTGAATGAAATTTTCTTTTTAGATGCTAAAGACTAGTTGATTTTAATAATATTATTTTTTGAAATTTTATATAAAAAACTGTTTTTTTATTAATTAAAAAATATATTTGTGCACATTCAAGCCCCATATGAAGTACCTATTTCTATCTTTTACCTTTTTTTTTAGTTCAATTGTTGTTGCTCAAGATTTACAAGTTTTGAATGAAATAGAGCAATTAAATGCTAAAATTAAATTGTCTAAAAAAGGAGAGAAATTACAACTTATGGATAGCCTAGGTGGTGTGGTTAACTACAATCCAAATTTAAATTACGATTCAATTGTAAAAGCTACAATAAATTTTGCTTTACAACTAGATTCTATAGGTGTTGCGGCAAATAATACTGCTAATTTAATTTATTATAATAATAGTATTGTTGGTAAACCTAAAGAAGGACTAAAAGTTTTTAACCAGTTTTTATCTAACAATTTAATTATAAAAAATGATTACGCGTCTGCAAGATTCTATTTGAATGGTGCTGATAGTTATTTTTTTATAAATGACCATAATAAAGCTTTAGAAAATTATAAAATAGCTGAAACATACGCATTAAAAGCTAAAGATGAAGGGCTTCTTGGTTTTGTTAATTTATACACTGGTCAAACAAACGAAACTTTAGGGAATTTTATAAAAGCATCTCAAAATTACGATAAAGCTTACAATTACTTTTTAAAAATTAAGGACACATTTAATATATTGAATTCTAAAAATTCATTATCAATATTATATAGTAAAAATGGTTTTTTTGAAGAAGCACAAAAAGAGCATTACGAATCTATTTCGCTTTTAAAAATAACTAAAAATTATGGTCAATTAGCTACTGTTTATTATAATTTAGCACTAGATTATAATAAATTAGAGGCGCAAGATAAAAGAATTTCTAACCTACTAAATGCGTTAGAAACTAATAAAAAATCTGAAAACAACCATTTAATACATCCAACTATTTTAAATGGTTTAATTATTGCTTATGCACAAAATAAGGATATTTTATCAGCCGAAAAATATTTAAATGAGTTTGAAAGTAATAGTAAACTATTATCAAAAGAAAAAAATAATGATCATCACCATGAGGCAATTATGAATATTGAATTTGCTAAAGGTAATTTTAAAAACGCATTGGTTATTTGTAAAAACTTATTGAATTCTAAAATAAGCAAAGGAAATTCATTTGAGATTGAGCGTTTCGAAAAGTTTTTATCGTTAATTTACGAAGAAATAGGAGATTCTGAAAATGCATTAATTCATTTAAAGAACTATTTAACACTTAATGATTCAATTAAAAGTGTTCAAAAAACAACAAAATTAATTTATTATCAAACACTTTATGAGACAAATAAGAGAGATCTTAAAATTGATGATCAAAACCTAAAAATTAGTCTATTAAATGCTGAAAATAAAGCAAAAACCTATTGGCTTATTTTTACATCAACTAGCTTACTAAGTTTAGTTGTTTTTATTCTACTAATACGTTCAAGAAATTCAGCTTCTAGAAGACAAAAATTACAACAAGAATTCTCTAGAAATCTAATAAAAGTAAAAGAAAATGAATCTACAAGATTGGCAAGAGAATTACACGATGGTGTTGGTCAGAAATTAATGTTGTTAACAAAAAGAACGAAGTCAACAGGAAATGCAGAGTTAGAGTCTTTAGCTAAGAGTACGCTTGAAGAACTCAGGAATATTTCACAAGGGCTTCATCCAATTAGTATAAGAGAATTTGGATTTACAAATGCCACTATATCTTTAATTAATGAAGTAGATTTACATACGGATATTTTATTTACAAATTCCATTGAAATTATTGATGATTTTATCAATGAAGATAATTCATTACATTTATATCGCATTATTCAGGAAATATTAAATAATGTAGTAAAACACTCAGATACAAAATCTTGTTTTTTCTCAATTAGTTCAACTAAAAAACAACTAAAAGTTGTAGTTAAAGATAAAGGTAAAGGGTTTGATTATGTTAAAAAGAAGAAGGAAAATACTACTTTGGGAATGGGAACTATTTTTGAAAGGTGTAAAATAATTAAAGCAAAATTAGCAATTGTTTCTGAGCTAGAAAAAGGAACTAAAATCGAAATAATAATTCCTAAAATATGACAAACCTCAAAGTAAAAGATATTTCAATTGTAATAGCAGATGATCATCCAATGCTTTTGAAAGGATTGAAAGAAGAATTAACACTAAACCATTATAATGTAATTGGAGAAGCCACTAATGGAATTGAGGCTTTAGAACTCATTATAAAATTAAAACCAAGTATTGCAATACTTGATATTGATATGCCTTTTTTTACAGGGTTTGAAATTGTAAAATTAGTTAAAGAAAAAAAAATACCAACCAAATTTATTATACAAACATTTCATAAAGATTTAAACTATATTTCACAGTCAAAATTATTAAATATTCAAGGCTATTTATTAAAGGAGGATTCATTTTTAGAAATTGAAAAATGTATAAAAAAAGTTGTAAAAAACAAAGTTTATTATAGCCCATCTATTAAAAAATATTCATTAAAAAGCGCATCAAAAGAAATCCAAAAATTACAGCTATTATCTCCTTCAGAAATTACTATTCTAAAACTTATAGCTAAACAAATTTCAACAAATGATATTGCTCAAAATTTAAGTGTATCTCCACGAACCATAGAAAAACACAGGAGTAATATTATTTCTAAAATTGAAATTTCAAATTCAACAAACACTCTTACAAATTGGGCTATCAATAATCAAAATATAATTACATCCATTTAAAAATTAGCTTTTTAAGCTAATTTTTAAAATATCCTAGACTAACAAATGTTATTTTATTAGCATTTTAAGGACATAAATCTTTTAGATACGTATTAATTCTATTTAATTACGTAGTAGTACGTATTTCAGTATTTAGTAGTTAAAATTAACTTCGCAAATTGATTTTTTATTAAAATCAGACCAAAAAGTTAAACTTAAAATTAAAATCTATTAAATTATGAAATCAAAAATACTATTACTATCGTTTTTAACATTGTTTACTATTGCAATAAATTATGCGCAATCATCAGCTTCACAAGCTGGTATTGCAGTGCAAGGTATAGCAAGAGATGCTAACAATACTGCATTAACTAATAAAAATATTAGTCTTACATTTGAATTGTATTATTTAAATGCTTCAAGTCTAGAAGAACCAATTTATACCACAACTGTAAATGTAGAAACTGATGCTTTTGGTATTTTTTCTTATATAATTGATCCTACCGCAATTAATAATTCAAAATTTGCAAACAATCAAGCTTATTTGAGGATTAAAAAAGGTGCAGAAATAATTTCAAATGAAATCTTTAAACATGTGCCTTATGCTATTGCCGCAAATAATGGTGTGCCTACAGGTTCTATTATGCCTTTTATAGGAACAGAAGCTCCTGCTGGTTGGGCTATTTGTAATGGCTCAGAGCTGCCAAGTACAGCCACAAAATTAATAGCAATGGTTGGTAATAATGCACCAGATTTAAGAGGAATGTTTTTAAGAGGTGCTGGGAAAAACAATGTTACAGGATATACCGAGAATGTAGGCCCTAATTTGAAATCAAGGCAACAAGATGATAATTTGGCACATACACATGCGGCAGGAGAACTTGCAGCAGATGATGCTGGTGAGCATGCTCATGATGTTCCAATAACTGGATTTTCAGGTTTAAGAGGTACTAATCTAACTGAAGGAAGTAGTAGGGGAATTTATACTTACCATGGAGATAAAAAAACCTTAACTTCAGCCTTAAGTGGTAAACATAATCATAAAATTTCAGGTTCAACAGCTGAAACCGGAACAGAATCTCGCCCAGTTAACTACGGTGTAAACTATATTATTAAACTATATTATTAAACTATAAGTTATAATTATGAAAAAAATA
>Ga0193960_1001004_pt1 | contig 11450 bp, 7 predicted proteins | sample FB_3_MG_FD_140338 | JGI IMG/M metagenome (GOLD analysis project Ga0193960, IMG submission 140338) | Microbial mat bacterial communities from the Broadkill River, Lewes, Delaware, United States - FB_3_MG | ecosystem: Environmental > Aquatic > Freshwater > River > Microbial mats | place: USA...
CCATAATCACTGAGATAATTGGCTCACCAATCATTGGTCTTAATACAATCATTTGAAGCAGCACACCAAAGGCAGCCATAAAACACAGTGATAAAATAAACCCTAAGAAAAATGGCAGTTCTAAGTAAATTAACGACGCCCAACAAACCCATGCGCCCACAAGTAAGAATTCACCTTGCGCAAAGTTAACGATTTGTGTTGATTTATACACCAACACAAAACACATACCGATAACACCATAAAGCAAACCAACAATCAGGCCGTTTACAATGAGCTGGATTAATAATTCAAAATTCATGATGCTCTCCTTTGTTCTGAATCGCTTGAGCTAGCCTTGGTATTTGCGTCACTGTCAATCAAGGTAGCAATATTAAGCTGTGTTTGAATGCGTGAATTACTACCATCTTGGAAGGTAATAACGGTATCGATATCTACCGCTTCTTGGCCATCATAAATGGCTTCAATAATGTCACCGTATTTATCAGCAATAACGGTTCTTCTTACTTTACGAGTACGTGTTAATTCACCGTCATCGGCATCAAGTTCTTTGTAGAGTAAAGTAAACTTATTAATTTTTTGAGCATCCGGCAGTGTATCATTAACCTTCTGAATTTCCTCAGTAAGTTTCTGGTAAACTTCAGGTAATGTTGAAAGGTTAGTGTAATTAGTAAAGGCAAAACCTTGCTGTTCAGCCCACTTAGCAACAATTGAAAAACGAATACATACAATAGCGCTTAAGTATGGTTTGTCTTTACCCAAGATGACCGCTTCACCAATGAAAGATGAGAATTTAAGCTTGTTTTCAATATATTGTGGTGAGTACTGCACACCATAACTGGTTTTAGCTAAATCCTTAATGCGATCAATAATGACTAAATGACCTGATGGCTTAAAGTAACCTGCATCACCTGTATGCATCCAACCATCAATGACATCTTCATCGTAAGCTTTTTGGTTATCTAAATAACCGGTAAACATACCAACAGTTTTCGCGATAACTTCACCAACACCCTCTTTATCGGTGTTGATCACTTTCACTTGTGCGGTATCAAAAGCAACACCGACACTGTCGTAATCCACATCATCTTCTTGGTGTACCGTATAAGCACCACATAACTCTGTTTGACCATAAAGTTGACGAAGTGGCACACCAATGGTTTGGAAGAACTTAAAGGTATCAGGTCCCATTGCAGCCCCACCCGTTGCCGCTGACTTCAAGAAAGTGAAACCTAGTCTGTCTTTAAGAGCATTCATCAGTAGCAAATCAGCCAACCATGAACGTTTTCCTTCGGCTTGTTTTTTCTCAGCTAAGCCATAAGCAAAATTAAATAACTTTTGCTTCAATGGTGTTGAGTCCATCATACGAGCTTTAACGTCAGCCAATATGCCTTCCCACACGCGAGGCGCCAATAGAACGAAGCTTGGACCAATTTCACGTAAATCAGCCATTAAGGTTTCTTGCTCTTCAACAAAATTAACAATTTGTCTAGCGATTAAAGCTTGTCCAACGGCGTAAACTTGTTCCATGATCCAAGGTAAAGGCAATACCGAAACATAGTTGTCACCAGGCTTTCTCGGATCTGCTCTTAAATATGAGCTGCAATGTTTAACGAAGTTACCACCGCCTAAGAAGGCGATTTTCGGCTTTGAAGTAGTACCTGAAGTAGTACAATAAATAGCAGTTTCTTCTGCAGAAGTTGAGTCTACGTAATGATCATAAAGTTCAGGAGAAGACTCATCAATGGCTTGTCCTTGTTCATACATATCTTCAATGCTAACAAGTCGCTTATCATCATACTTACGCATGCCTCGAGGATCACAATAAACAATTATTTTAACGTCAGGAATTTCATCACCTAACTCTAACAGTTTGTCACATTGCTCTTCATCTTCAGCTATAACTACCGTCGCATTACTTTTATTAAGTAAGTAAACAACCTCTTCATGTAATGAATCTTGGAATATTCCAATGGAGTAACAGCGCATCGCATGAGCCGCCAGCTCTCCCCATACCCATTCAGGTCGATTATCACCTAATAAGGCAATTGCATCACCAGCAGCAATGCCCTGCTTCACTAAGGCTAATGACAACCATTTCACACGGTTCTGATAGTCTTGCCAATTAAACTCATTCCAGATACCAAACTCTTTTTCACGCATGGCAATATCTTTTGGCCAATTTTTAGCGTTATGGCGTAGTATTTTTGGAAAAGTATCTAACTCTCCCATTTCATAATCAGTTGAAATGCTATTGCTCGTTTGCAATGCTTGATTAGTACCAGACATTATCCAGCCTCCTGTAAAGCATCTGTGTCTTCATCTTCAATACCCAAGTAAGCTCGCTTAACATGAGGATCTGCAATAACTTCGTCAGGCAAACCAGAAATGAGTTTTTTACCAAAGTCCAACACCATCACTTCGTGGGAGATATCCATAACCACCCCCATATCGTGCTCAATCATGACGACGGTAATACCGAACTCTTCGTTTAAATCAAGGATGTAACGCGCCATATCCTCTTTCTCTTCCAAGTTCATGCCAGCCATAGGCTCATCTAATAGAATTAAATCAGGCTTTAAAGCCATTGCCCTTGCTAATTCAACACGTTTTCTTAACCCGTAAGAAAGTGTACCGGCAACCGATTTTCTAATATGTGAAATTTCTAAGAAATCAATAACTTCCTCAACATAACGTCGATGAGCAAGTTCTTCTTTTTGCGCCTTTGAAGCCCAATATAATGGGCCTGTAATCCAGTTATTTTTTAATAAATGGTGTCTGCCAACCATGATGTTATCGAGTACCGTCATGTGGCCAAATAAAGCTAAATTTTGGAAAGTTCTGCCCATACCTAAATCTGCTCTATCATTAGGTCTAAGCTTTGTAACATCTTGTTTGTTAAATATAATATTGCCTGAATTAGGACGATAGCGACCTGAAATACAGTTGAGCATTGACGTTTTACCAGCTCCATTGGGTCCTATGATTGAAAATACTGAGCCGCGCTCTACGGAAAAGCTAACATCGGTTAAGGCTTTTACGCCGCCAAATGCTAGAGAAATGTGCTCAACTTTGAGTATTGATTCAGCCATACTCATACTCCTAACGTGATGAAAATTGAATAGAAATCATGCAATTTGAAAAATGGAGGGGAGAAACTCCCCTCCTAAAAACGCAACCCAAATGGGAAAGGTTGCAACGACAAGTTTAAAGTACGTACTTAAACGAAAGCTGTGCGTAATTTGAATCGACGTTTTGATCGGCCATTTCAAAGTTACCTACCTCAACACCAACAGCTAATTGCTTCGTTAAGTTTTGAAATAAGTTAACACTCCATTGACTACGATCAGCGCCTGATACATCAGCTTCTGCGCGACCATAAAGTACGGTTGAACGTAATGTTTCTGTCCAGTAATGACGATATGCAGCAAGGTATGCTGTTAAGTCTTCCACTTTTTCACCGACTAAATCTTTAGTAAATGCCACACCAACATAACGGCCTAACTCACCTTTATGTAGTTGAAATCTAAAGTCATCTTTACCGAATGTTTTGATACGACCCGCAATTGATGCACCAATAGCGGTTTCTGAGTTACCTAAGGTTGTGTTTAATTGACGACCTAAAGCAGAGAAAGATACGCTACCCCAGTCACCTTTTAAGTTATAACGAGCAACCACATCAGGCATGCTGTCATTGGCAGTATCACCGCCCCAAGACTCAGGGTTCTCTAGTGAAACTTGGAAGTTGCCCATGTTATAGCGTACTTGTCCTTGACGTATGAACACTAAACCTACTGTTGCTCCAGCAAAGTCTGCTGATTCAGGAATAGCACTTGTATTCATAAAGGTTGACCAAGTTTGACCTGCTAACACATCTTTATATTTGATGAAGGCATGTCGTAATCTTGGGTGAACTGAGTTAGAAATAATTTCATTACCGCCGCCGCCCCAAAAGTCCATTTCAATAAAGCCAGTTACATCGCCATGTACATATTTAGTATTAAAGCGAGTTTCATTTGCAAACAACCTAAATTGAGATGCACTCTTTTCTAATGGTGTACCTGTACCAATCCAAAAGTCACGATAGGCTACATCCCCATCTACATAGCGAGCATCGACTTTGATATAACCACCAAAAGATATTTTATCTTCGTCTGAAAGTTTAATTTCATAACCTGCATTGGCAGTACCTGCCGCAACACATAACGAAGAGGCGAGTAATAATTTTTTATACTTAGATGTAATCATTGCTTAATTCCCATAGTTAATAGTTTCTATTTATGTTTTTCTGATTTAACTGTTTTGTTTTTCTGCGATGACATGCTTACTTTGAAAACAAAGAAGACGATCCATGTGAAAGCCCTTATGTTTTACTCAGTGTTACTACGATGCTCATAAACATCTTAAATCAGTGGCTAAAAGCCACAATCGGCAATAAGACTTAGTCCCTTGATGTTAGTCCTAAAGTCTGAGCACCAAAGGACTAGTACTTAAGTATTAGAAAATGAAAAGCAAACAACTAAGTAGTTGTGATAAATTGATTATTAGAAATGAAGTGCAACTGGCAAAAAAGAATATGTTTTCAAATTGGTTATTAATTAGTGTCAGTTTTGGCTATATAAGCTTACTTTTTATTATCGCTTACTTAGGTGGCAAACACCGTCATAAGCTAAGCGCTCATCAACACAGCATTATTTATGCGTTATCTTTAGGGGTTTACTGTACGTCTTGGGGTTTTTTAGGCACCACCGCTCAAGCAGCAAATAACTCTTTTAGTTATATTCCGGTTTATTTGGCACCTATTTTACTGTTTGTTTTTGCTTGGCCGTTCATTCAGCGAGTAATTAAAACCAGCTTAACTTTAAAAATAACTTCCATTGCTGATTTGTTATCTTCGCGTTTTGGTAAGTCACAGCATCTTGCAATTTTAATCACGATTGTTGCGCTAATTGGCACCATGCCTTACATCGCTCTACAGTTAAAGGCCATCGTATACTCTTTTAAGATTTTACAAGAAACTCAAATAATGCCCGTGTGGTTACTCGGCTTAATTGTCAGTATTTTACTGGCAGTATTTACCATCATTTTTGGTATTCGAACCATAGACGTTACAGAAAGGCACCCAGGTGTGATGATTGCCATTGCCTTTGAGTCACTGGTAAAGCTTATCGCCTTTATGCTAGTTGGCTTATTCGTTTGTTTTGTTATTTATGAATCACCAATGGAGATTTGGCATCAAGCTAAAGATCAGGTCAATATCGAGCAGCAATTTGAACTGCCTAATCTCATTGGCCTTTTTGGCATGCTAATTATCGTCATGTCCGCTTTTCTTTGCTTACCAAGACAATTCCAAGTGATGTTTGTGGAAATTAAAGAGCAAAAAACCTCGAGTTTTGCTCGTTGGTTATTTCCGTTTTACGTGCTAATTTTTGCCTTTTTTGCAGCGCCACTTGGTTTAGCTGGCAATTTAAATTACGGCAGCTCACTTTCAGCAGATGCTTATGTACTGTTTTTACCTGCTTTTAATGGTGAAATGTGGTTATCTTTATTTGCCTTTTTAGGTGCAGTATCAGCTGCCAGCTCTATGGTTATTGTCTCAACAATAGCGTTAAGTACCATGTTAAGTAACGAAATTGTTTTTCCGTTAATGTTTAAATATTCACGACAACAAGATCATGACTTTAACCACTTTCAAACTCGCTTACTTTTAATCAGAAAAGGCTTAGTCCTGCTGGTAGTTTTCCTAAGCTATGGTATGTTACTACTTTCTCCACCTGACACCCTATCTTCTCTAGGAGAAGTCGCCTTTGGTGCTATCGCGCAAATAGGCCCCGCACTACTGGCTAGTTTCTTTTGGCGACAAGCAACCTTATATGGCGTAATCTCGGGAATTAGCGCAGGCTTTATCATTTGGACAGCGTTCAACCTATTTCCTCAATTAGGCCTTTATTCACATCCATTTGCGCACAGTGAAATACCCGCTACAACTGTAGTCACCTTAATCGGCCTTGGCGTTAATGTTTTAATGCTTTGGTTAGTCTCTTTATTTACACAACAGAGTATTCGAGAGCAAATGCAAAGTAAGCATTTTTATAAAGCCAGAAAGAAAACTCAGTGGAGTTTACCCATTCAGCCTAAAGTTGATTTGCATGAATTAGAGTTTTTATTAACACGCTTCATTGGCGCAGAGAAAACCAACGAATGCCTAAAACAGTTTTATCAGCAGCACAATAACTCTGCAAATAGTTATTCAAAAAATAAAGACTTCAACGAAGCTCTAATTCTTCACGCCGAAGACACCTTAGCAAGTGTTATTGGCTCAGCATCAGCAAAACTGGTCATATCTTTTGCCATGAGTGGTCGTGAGATTGCTTTTGATCAGGTGGCAAAAATTGTAGAAGACAACTCAAATCAGCAACTTGAATTTAGTCGTAGTGTATTACAAAGCGCCATTGAAAACGCCAGTGAGGGCATTTCAGTCATAGACAGTGAACTTAAACTTGTCGCTTGGAACAAACAATACCTAGATATATTTAACTACCCCGAAGATTTTATTTATATTGGCTGCCCTATTAGTCAGTTGATTCGCTATAACCTTTCTCAACAAGAATATTTTGCCAACGACATTGATCAACAGGTGGCTAAGCGTGTTCAGTTCATTAAAGACGGTTCTCGTCATAGCTCAGAAAGACGCTTGAAAAACGGTCGCACAATAAACATTGAAGGTAACCCGATTCCTGGTGGTGGCTTTGTCATGATATTCTCAGATATCACAGCTTACAAACAAACAGAGCAGCACTTAAAAGATGAGAACATTGATTTAGAGTCACGTGTACAAGCGAGAACAAGTCAATTAGAGCAAGCGAATAAAGAACTGGAAACAGCAAACCAAGAGCTAGCCTTAGCTCAGTTAAAAGCTGAACAAGCGCACCTTAAGAAAAGCCAATATTTAAAGGCCTGTAGCCATGACTTATTACAACCGCTTTCTGCAGCAAGACTCTTTTCATCGGCATTAACGTTAAACCCTAAAATTTCAACAGAAGAAAAGTTGCATGTTAAGCAAATAGAAACGTCCCTTGATATTGCTAATAACTTACTATTAGACCTCAATGAGGTAGCTCGTATTGAAAGCGGTAATATCACCCCAACCATTGAAGCAGTTTCTATTGCACAACTATTTGAAATGCTTAATACAGAATTTAGTGCTCTAACAGACGAGTATCATATCGATTTTCATCTAAGATCAAGCAAGCTTTTTGTACAAAGTGACTTAAGTTTACTACTGAGGATCATTCAAAACTTTTTATCAAACGCATTTCGTTACGCTTATCAAGGTAGCGTACTACTTGGCTGTAGGCGCCAAGGAAGTTATTTATCTATTCAGGTACTCGATAATGGCCCAGGTATTCCTGAGGATAAACAAAAGCAAGTATTTGAACAATTTACCCAGTTGCAAACAGCAAACCTAAGCGGCCATAAAGGCTTAGGCTTAGGTTTAAACATTGCACAAAGTTTAGCAACATTATTAGGCCACAAAATTAACCTTGTTTCTAAATCTGGCCACGGTTGTTTATTCAGTGTTAATGTGCCAATTTGTGCTGCCCCAATACAAACCAAACAAGTGAATAGTTCAAGTAGAGATACACTGCAAGGTGTCGGTGTGTTATGTATTGATAATGAACAAGATATTTTAGCAGGTATGTCAAAAGTTTTAAGTGCTTGGCAATGTAAAGTCTTTACTGCTGATTCAGCTGAATCTGCTATGTCAATTTATCAACGCTATGAAGATCAAATCGACATTTTATTAGTTGACTATCAACTAAGTGAAAGTCTTATTTCAGACAAAACTCAATCGCAAGCAAATGGCATTCAATTAATTAATGAGCTAAGACAGCTCAGTAGATACCCACTCCCGGCCATATTAATTACTGCGACTACTGATGAAGATGTTGTGATTCAAGCCAAAGACAATGATATTGGCTACTTAAGAAAAATAGTGAAACCCTTAGCATTAAGATCACTGATGAGTGCCCTACTCACTAAAAGGTTAACTAAGAATTATTCTTCGAGCTTTTAACGCTTTTCCTAGCACTATGAAAGCGTTTCTTGGCCAAAGCTCGCTTGATTTAATTGCAGTTCATTGAGAAGGATAACGGCTTGAGTTCGATTTTTCACGCCGAGTTTTAGAAAAATCGTGCTCGCATGACTTTTGATAGTGGATTCTGATAGACCTAGCTCATAGGCTATTTGTTTATTAAGCATACCATCAGCAAACATCATCAATATTTTATGCTGCTTAGGGGTTAATGACGCTATTTTACTCTCTTGCGGCTCATTACCTGGCTGAGGTGTATACGAACCTGACGGTGTCCATAATTCACCGGAAAGTACAGCTTCAATTGCCACAACCATTTCAGGCACAGCAGTTGATTTAGGAATAAAACCTGCTGCCCCATAGCTCATTGCTTTAGCAATAGTTTCTGCATCTTCATAGCCTGAAATAACAATAACCCCTAATTCAGGATAGGTATTTCTGACATTTATTAAACTATTAAATCCTTGCGCACCAGGTATATCAAGATCGAGTAATAACAAATCAAAAGCTTGGTCGTTACTTTGAGAGTGTACGTTTAATACGGCATCCAACTCATTAATAGTTTGCGCTTCAGCCAACGTGACACCTTTGAAGTGAGCGCTTAACGTGAGAGTTAATGCTTGTCTAAACAACGGATGATCGTCTGCAATGATTATTTTTAACGCATTTGACATGTAACCAAGAGCCTTTGTAAATAATTTGTAACCAGTGCTAAAAACTTACCACAGTGGCAACCGTAAAAATACTAGCATAACAAATAAAATGGATTATTTTACGAGTTCAACTTCAAATTCAGGCGTTGCTTGAATAACTTTTTTTACCGTGCATGTATTGGCTGCCGCCAAAATTGCCTTTTGATACTTTTTAGGAAAATCAGTTGGCAATGTAACTTTCATGCTAACCTTTTTCTTATAAGGATTACTCTCATCAAGGGTTATAACGTCTTGAGTAATTGATAAACCAGTCGTTTCAATATCACGCTGCTGACAAAACTTTCTCATGTAGAATGCCGCACACATAGGCATACTTGATAAAAAATAATCAAATGGCTCTGGGTGCTCAGCATTACCACCTGCAGAGATACTTTGATCACTGATTATTTCATGATCAGCAAAACTCGCTTTTAATTGCTGCCCTTCTAATAGAGTAACTTCAATTTTCATGTAACCTCCTTAAATTAACAAAACCTACATTAGCACAAGCTAATATTAAAACCAATACCACATAAAATAAATTTAAATTTTGCTTGAAATACAAACAAAACAAGAGTACTGTTCATACATACAGTTACTGTATAAAGAATCAGTATTCGTTTTTTAGCCGACTTAGATTATCGAGGTAAAGATATGTTTGGATTAACAACAAAAACAATAAATAACACCAACCGTCAGCACGTTACAGCAGACGATTCAAGCCAATCAAATAAAAAACTCACAATAAAAGAAGTGAACAATTCGCTAGCATTAGCCAGTGAATATGCTGAAATCTGCCTAAAGAACAAAGTCAAAAATAAATGGATTATGTTTATCAATCCTGAGGAGTCAGCAATTTCACAATTGGCTAGCTTTGAAAATATTGACCAAAAAAATGTGCTATGTGTACAAATAAAGGCCGATACTCTTAATAGGAAAGAAGTATTTTCACAGATAAAAAGAACATTATTGGCAGAGAATTGTTCGGCATTAATATTACCCAAATCACTAAGCCAACTAATTAATAGCGAAGAATTATCGTTAGAATTTAATCAAAACCAAGCAAATGGCTATATTTTAGCTAATAAAAATATCGCGCATTAAATTAGCTAATTAACAATGTAGATAACCATTAAAACTAGAAATATGTGGGTAAAAAACAAGATAAAGTTAAAGGTTAAGTAAACTACTGATGGTAAGAGAAACTTGTTAGATAACTCACTAATTCTGCTGGGGGAAGTGGTTTTGAAAAATAGTAACCTTGAATATAATCACAACCTAAATCACTTAGTAAATGAAGCTGCTCTGGTGTTTCTACACCCTCTGCCACCACTTTTTTTCCTAGAGCCTTAGACATAGCAATAATAGTAGACACTAATATGTTATCACTTTGGTTTTCACTCATATCAGAAATAAATGCTCTATCGATTTTGATAAAATCAATCGGGATCCTACGCAAATAGCTTAATGACGAATATCCTGTTCCAAAATCATCAAGGGCGATAGTACAACCTGCACTTCTTAATTGATTGAAAAGCACTTCATTATTTCGTTTATCTGGCGCTAAAGCACTCTCAGTTAGCTCAAAGCAGATATCTTGCGGCTTAAGATAGTACTCCGCAATAGTTTTTAACCATTGATCATTCTCAGATTTATTTAATGGAATTTCAAATACAGAACGGTTGACGTTAATGACAATGTCAGTAAAACCTAGAGACTTCAATTTTTTCAACTCAATACAAGCTTGAGTTAAAACAAAGTGACCTAACAGCTTAATTAATGAAAATTCTTCAGCGATTGCAATGAATTCATCTGGCGATATCCACTCACCAAAATTATTCCAACGCACTAATGCTTCAAATTTGCTCACTTTCTGATCTTCAATTGAGATAATTGGTTGGTAAACAACACTCAGTTCATTGTTATCTATTGCATTACCTAGCTGACTCTTAAGCATTAATTTTCGTTGAGCTACGTTTTGCATTTCTTGAGTGAAAAAGCTATACGAGTTTCTACCATTATCCTTAGCATGATACATTGCTGTTTCTGCTTTCTTAAGAATACTACTCTCGTTGTCTCTTTCAGCTGAGCAAATTGTTATACCTATACTCAAGGTACAGATTAAGCTCACATCTTCAAAGACAAAAGGGTTACTAAAAGCAATTAAAATCCTTTCAACAATAGCTTCAACATTTTCAATATCATCAAGCTCGTTGAGTAAAATAGCAAAGCTGTCGCCTGATATACGAGCTATACAATCGGTTTTTTTAATATGATTTTTTAATCGCTTTGAGCTTTCTATAAGGAGCCTATCACCAAGATCATGACCATAAATATCATTTATCTCTTTAAATAAATCCAAGTCCATGTGTAAAACCGCTAAGCTTTTATGAGATAACTCAACTGACTGTAGTGACGCAGACAAGCTTTCAAGAAACAAAAAACGATTAGCAATCCCAGTTAACAAATCATAATTTGCTTGTTTATAGATCTTCGTTTCAGCAGCTTTACTTTTACTAATATCAAAAAAGAAAGCGACATAGTTGATTACATTATTATCTACATCGCAAATAGTATTAATAGACAACCACTCAGGAAAAACTTCCCCAGATTTCTTTTTATTTAGTATCTCACCTGACCAAGCACCTGTTTCATTTATCTCATTC
>Ga0193960_1001005_pt1 | contig 11449 bp, 8 predicted proteins | sample FB_3_MG_FD_140338 | JGI IMG/M metagenome (GOLD analysis project Ga0193960, IMG submission 140338) | Microbial mat bacterial communities from the Broadkill River, Lewes, Delaware, United States - FB_3_MG | ecosystem: Environmental > Aquatic > Freshwater > River > Microbial mats | place: USA...
TGTGATAATGGCGTAATCAAACTTATCATTTATCTCATTTGCAAGTAAAATATTTGCTTCTGAAGTAGATTCTACAAGTCCAGGAGTTACTATTATTTTTCGTCCTTCATGGTTTGTACAAATGTTAATTGCTTCAAGCATACCTTCTAAGTTTCCATTAAAACTATCATCTAGGATAAGTTTTCCATTTGATTTACTTAAATGCAATCTATGTGCAACTGGTTTTAAGTTATGTAGAGCTACTTTAATATCATCTATACTCATACCTAAGCTTTTTGCCATAAGGATTACTGAGGTTAAATTTATAGCATTAAAACTTCCTAATATAGGGGCATGAAAATGTTCTCTTGTTCCACCTATATTTAAATCAAACCAGATACCATTTAGGTCACTTCTTGTAATATTTAAATTTGATGGATATTTTGTAATAGTATCGTACTGAAGCATAGGCACACTATCATGTACGAAACCATGTACAAGTTTAGGAGACTTTAATATCTCCATTTTTGTATTAATAATATTATCCAACGTTTTAAAATACTCGATATGTTGTTCACCAACACTTCCTATAATAGCATATTGTGGTTCTACAAAATTTACTATCTCTTCAATATCACCAACTTCTCTTGCCCCTGCTTCTATGATATAAACCTCAGTATCTAAAGGAAGATCACTGTTTACATCTTTAACAATTCCACCTAAAGTATTTACACTTCTTGGTGTCATATATACATTAAACTTTTTAGTCAATACTTGACATAGATAATTTTTAATAGAAGTTTTACCATATGAAGCTGTTATAGCAATAGTTTGTAAGTTTCTTATTGTTTTTAATCTAGCTTTTGCTTTTGCTTTAAAAGTGAGAAAAAACATTTTTTCTAAGAGTGTAGTGATACCATATGTTAGAAATAAAGGTAAAAATAATCCATACATCGGGTTATCAGAAAACATCACTAATGCATCTATAGCAAATGTTGTAAATAATAAGATAGCTAAAAATCTTTTTACCCTACTTGTTAATACAAGAGGTTTATCTAAGTTTCTATTCCAAATAATAAAACTAGTGCAATAAAGGAGATAAAAATAGATATAAAAATATATTGATGGAAGTATATAAAATAAAAGCACTGGTGTAGCAAAATACACTATGTGCCATTGTTGTTTATGATGTTTTAAAATAACTCTTTCTATTTTATAATTATACCACTGCAAGTTAGTAATCATATACCAACCTATAGACATAACAACAACTATATGTGTAAAAATATCAAAATATTCCAAATATTCCATCAAGTACCTTATTTATTTTTTATTATTATAACTAAATATATTTCTGTTATATATTTTTTGTATTACTTTTTAAATTAGTGTAAACAGACCTTGTTTCTACCTGTTTTCTTAGCATGATAAAGAGATTTGTCAGCTCGATAAATCAAACTCTCTTGAGTATCTTCTTTATTTAAAATAGCTACACCAAAACTTGCTGTCTTTTTTCCTACAACTTTAAAGTTATATTCTTCTATATTTTTACGTATCTTTTCAGCAAGTTGCATCACACCTTCTACTGTGTAATTATTTGATAAGATGATAAACTCTTCACCACCCCATCTTCCAACTACATCTTCTATTCTCACTGATGATCGTAAAACTTTTGCTATCTCTTGAAGTAAACTATCTCCAACATTATGACCATGAGTATCATTAACCTCTTTAAAGTGGTCTATATCAATCAAAATCATAGAAAACTTGGTATTATATCTATGAAATTTTGCGATCTCTACAGTAAAAATCTCTTCTAATCTTACTCTATTATACAATTGTGTCAATTTATCTGTTACAGATAATTTTTCTACTCGTTTCTTATCTGTGATCTCTTGTCTAATAGAAGTGTATCCTATTTTTTGACCTTCATCTGAAAATATAGGATCTATATTTGCAAGTACCCAATAGGCCTCACCATTTTTCTTTTGATTGAGTATCTCACCGACCCATTTTTTATCTTGTGTTATTGTGTCCCATAAGTCAACATACACAGAAGGATCCATATCAGGATGTTTCACCACTCTATGATTTCTCCCTATAAGTTCCTCTTTTGAATATCCACAAATTCTAGAAAAAGCTTCTGAAACATCTGTAATGTTTCCTTCTAAATCTGTAGAGGAAGTAGTTACATATTTATTAACAATACCGATATATTCGTTAAGTTTTTTTGTTCTTTCATTTACTTGCTGTTCTAGTTTAATATTACTTGCTGAAAGATCATTTTGTACATGTCTTAAAATTATGAATATTATAAATAACAAAATTGCAACAGCAGCATTATATAAAAAAATAGTATTTTTACCACTAGTTAATATATCCATAGAATTTTGTGCTTTTATTGTAAATAAATAATTATCATTAAGATCAAAAAACTCTATCTCATTGACAAAATCTTGATTTTCCATATAGGTATTCACAACTACACTATGTAAATTAAATAGCTCTTTTTTATAACTTTCTTCAGGCTCTTTTGTACTTTTATGAAGCATGATACCAACGCTATGAAATGATTTATGCTCTTCTTGTAAAAGTTTCTCTGTGATAAATCTTCCAGAATAGAGAAAACCACTTACTTTTCTCTTATGTACAGTGTTTACAATTTTTGACTTTCTCAAATAAAAAATATTTGAATCTATTTTTAATAAAGAATTTGATTCTTCATTTTTTAAAGTATTTTTAATAATTTGTGTTTCAAAAGCTTTTTTATCTACTATGAAATCTTTATTTTTATATGTAGCATAGATGATTTTATTTTGTTTATTTACAAAAATCATAAAGTCTAAATCAAGACTTTCTAATGTATTAGAACCTTCTCTAAAATTATCATATATAAATGATGTTTTTTCTTGATTTACTAAAGCGACTGTTTGATCCCAATAACTGTAGTCATTAGTTATATTTTCAATATGTTTTATATTTGACGTCAGCATTTCTAGCACTGTGTTAACATCATTATAATTTTTATTTGATTCTAGTTCTTGAAAATTTGTTATAAAAAACTGATATGAAAGAAAAGAAAAAGTAGAGATAAGAAATACATATAAAAATAAAAAACTTTTTATTGTTACTTCTTTACTTTTAAAATACATTTGTACCCTTGCGTTTATTTTATGCCATTATATTACAATTTTACTTGTTTACTAATAAGATGCTTTTCCAAATCTTCTGAAACATTATTTGTGTTTGATAAAAAGAAATAATGATCCCCTTTATAAGAGTTAAATATACTGTTTTTAATAAGCTCATGAATTGTTTTTCCTGAACTTAATGTAGTAGCTTTATCCTCTTCTCCCCAAAAAATAAGAGTCTCTTTTTTGTAGTTTTTAAATACCTCACTAAAATCTTCATCAACCACATTTTTAAAAGTTTCGTACATATTTTGACTCATATTATCAACATCTTTACTTCTTAGTAACTTTGTTACTTTTGCAAGTCCAAATTTATTGAAAACTTTTGCCATACGAATAGTTAGAAGTGTTTTAGCAGATTTTGCTTCTAAAATTCCTGCTGTACTTAATAAAATCAATTTTTTAGGCTCTAAATAGGTTGCTACTTTTCCACCAAAAGAGTGTCCAGCTATATTTAAAGTATCTATTGGATTTGAAGGTAAAAGCTGTGTTAAAAATATCTGCATGATATTTGCATAGTCTTTTGTTGTTAATATATATTGATTCTCTGTTTTGCCAAAACCTGGCATATCTATATAGATATGTTTAAAGTTTTTTAAATTTTTTCCAAAAGCTTTTTTCATCACCTCTTTATTTGAACCCCAACCGTGTAAAAAAACTATCACTTCTTCTTTATCATTATTTACTATTTCATAGTTTATATTAAAACTTTTATCAAAATAACTTATACTTTTTGCTGCCATTTCACACCTTTTAAATTTAAAGAAAATAAACTCCACTCATCTTTTTTAGAGTCTATTTTTATATCTATTTTATATCTATCACAATAAGCTTTGATGATATTTAGTCCTAGCCCTATTCCACTACTATAACTATCTTCTTGATAGTATTTATCGAAGATTTGAAAAAGATTTTTTGTATCTATACCGATGCCTGTATCTTTTATAGTTAAAATATTTTCTTGTAACGTGATATATATTTTTCCATCTTTTTTATTATATTTGATTGCATTTGAGAGTAAATTATCTAGCACTCTTTCAAACCCATTTTTATCTGCAAAAAGCATATATGATTTTTTTTCGTAAATTATCTCTATATCACCTTTTATATCATGGTGTTTTACAACCGACTTCTCGATGATTTCTGAGATATCAAACTCTTCTAGTGTGATATTATCAATCTGCTCTTTTATGTTATATTCCATTTGATTATACAAATTCAATAAATTTTCACAACTCTCATCTATCCTCTTTAAACGGGAAAGATTTTTTTCATCTTGTTCTTTTTTTTGTAAAATTTTACTATTTATCTGTATCGTAGCAACTGGAGTATTCAACTCATGTAAAGTCTCTTTTATATGGTTTTCTATATTCTCTTCACTTTTAAATAAAGGCTCAAAAAGTTGTGCACTCAAAAAATAGTATAAAACACCACCCAACACTAATAAAAATAAAGTAATAGGTAAAAAACTATTTTTATCAAACCCAAACTTTGTAGTAAGAAAATTGTAGATAATAAGCACTATTAAAATAGTAAATACTACAACTATAATATTTGATATTAAAAAATCTTTTTGTTTAATATTCAATCTTATAACCAATATTTTTAATATTTGCTATTTTAAATATCTCTTCATCTGTAAAAAGTTTTTTGATGTTGTTTACATAAACTCGAATAGATCCATCACTATAGCTTTCACTTGTACTCCATAGTTTATTGATAATCATATCTTTTGTTACAATAGCATTGTTATTTTGATAAAAAAGTTCAAACAGTTCTAAAGCTTTTAAACTAAACTTTAAAACTTCTCCCTCTTTTTTTACCTCTTTTGTATCAAAATTAAATTCTACATCACCTATAGTGATTATTTTTTGTTTTTTGATACGTTTCATAAGTGAATTTATACGTAAAATTAACTCATCCATATCAAAAGGTTTTGTCAAGAAATCATCCGCTCCATTTAAAAAGCCGTTTGTTAAAGTTTCTTTATCTTTATATGATGTTAAAAAAATACTAGGGGTTTCATCAGCAGAGTTTCTTATCTCTTTGAGTAGTTCGATACCATTTATATCTGGTAAATTTACATCTAAAAGATATAAATCATATCTATTGTCATAAATAAGTTCTAACATTTTAGTAGAGTTGTTCGCATGAGTTATTTTAATATTTGCAAACTCTTCGAGATAATCTATCAAACTTAAACTAAAAAGCTCATCATCCTCTAATAATAAAACATCTAATTTCATAAGCTTTTAAACTCTTTTATATTTTGTCTTATTGCATCATATACTATTACTGAAACGCTATTTGCTATGTTTAAACTTCGTGCTTCATTTGTCATAGGAATATTTACACAAAATTCTTTGTTATTCTCAAGTAATTCTTCTGGAAGTCCCGCATCTTCTCTACCAAGGAAAAAGTAATCATTTGCTTTATATTCTGCTTCAAAGTATGTTTTTGTTGTTTTTGTTGTCGCATAAAAACATCTTATATCCAAAGGATTTTTCTCTCTAAAATCTTCGATATTTTCATACTCTCTCACATCTAAAAATTCCCAATAATCCAACCCTGCTCGTCTTACCTCTTTTTCAGTAATCTCACCAAAACCATATGGTTTTATCAGATGTAAAACTGAATCTGTAGCGTAAGCTAGCCTTCCTATTGTTCCAACATTTCCTGGCATTCTTGGTTCTAATAAAACTATATTAAACATTATAAGATAACCGTTTTATTTCCATGAACAAAAACTTTATCTTTAAGCACCAAGTCTAATGCATTTGAAAGTACAACTTTTTCTACATTTCTTCCTGCATCTCTCATATCTTCCCAACTATAATCGTGATCAACTCTTGTAATATCTTGAGCAATAATTGGACCTTCATCTAAATCATCTGTTACCCAATGTGATGTTGCCCCTATAATTTTTACACCTCTATGGTGCGCTTGTTTATATGGATTTGCCCCTATAAATGCAGGTAAAAATGAATGATGTATATTTAAAACTTGTTTTTTAAATGTATTTACAAAGTTAGGAGTTAGAATTCTCATATATTTTGCTAATACAACAAGTTCAAAACTATATTTTTTTATAGCTTGAATAATAAGCTCTTCATGTTCACCTCTAGAAAGATTTTCATGTGAAACAAACTCGAATGGTATATTAAATTTTTCTACTAAACTTTTTAAACTATTGTGATTTGAGATAACTGCTGTGATATTTGCATCAAGCTCTCCTGCCTCATGTTTAATAAGAAGATCACCTATACAGTGCATCTCTTTAGTTGCAAGAATTACGATATCTTTTTTCTCTTTTTTTCTGAGTTTAATCAACGCATCTTTTGGTAAAACATCAGCCAATTCACTGATAAGTTTTTCTTTATCAAATTCACCTTTTATGATTGTTCTCATAAAAAAAGTATTTGTTTCCTCATCAACGAACTCTGAATTACTCTCTATGTTTAAATTATTTTCATATAATAATTTTGAAATCTTATATACTAACCCTTTAGCATCAATTGTTTCTATTAATAATCTATACTCGTCCATTATTCCTCTTTAATAAATAATATTTTAATATTTATATTATCAAATTTCTACTTTGTATGTCATAAATTCTTTTAAAAAAATAATTTTAATTCACTATAAAGAATTTCATTGTCACCGTAATGTAGCTATTATAATTTAGATAAAAATTTATTATGTTCTTTAAAATAAATAATGTTAAAATTAAAAGTACTTTAATAGTGATACTAAATGTGTCAATTAGCTTATGCAATAAAAGGAGATTATATGCTAAAAAACATGTCTATAAAAATGAAATTGATAGGTTCATTTACTGTTGTCGTGATATTAGTAACTATACTAGCTGTGTATAGTAACTCAGGTATACGAAAAATAGATAACGGCTTTATGAACTATCGTGAAATGGCAAAAGATAGTGTATTAGCAGGAAGAGTACAAGCAAACATGCTTATGGTTAGGATGTCTGCATTACAATATTTTAGAGATCCTACGCAAGCAAACATTGATTCTTTTAAAGTTTACTTTGACAAAACAGAAGGGTTTATCCACACTGCTCTAAAAGAGATTCAAAGTCCGCTAAGAGCAGCAAAAGTAAAAGAGCTAAATAAAGAATTTGATTTCTATAAATCTGACTTTGAAGAAGTTATTATACTTATGAATAAAAGAAATAATATCGTAAGTAGTAACCTAAATGAAAATGGGAAAAAAATAGAACATCTTTTAACATCAGTAATGTTAAGTGCTGAAAAAGATGGAGATTTAGAAGCTTCATTAGAAGCTGGACACACAATAAGAGCTTTACTACTTGGAAGATTATATGCTAATAAATTTTTATTAACAAACGACAAACAAGCTGCAATAAGAGTACATAAAGAGTTTTCTCAATTAAAAGAGGACCTTGGTCATCTAAAAAGAAAAATTCGAAATTCAAAAAGAATAAGTCAACTTTCTGAGGCTACACTACTTATACAAACATATAAAGATGGTATAGATGAAGTGATTGAAACAATTAATGAAAGAAATATCCATATGAATAATATGAGTAACTCTGGACCTAATATTGCAAAACTTGCTGAGGATATTAAACTCTCAATAAAAGCAGAACAAGATAAAATAGGACCATTTGTAGCTGCTCTTGCAGATCATATCTCATTAATATCAATAATACTTTCAATTGTTGTTTTGGTTCTAGTTATTTTATCTGCTTATATAATTTCAAAAGAGATCTCAACACAACTTGATAAATTTAAAGATGGACTTTTAGCATTCTTTAAATATTTAAATAGAGAAACTAAGATAGTAGAACAACTTGATGATAGTCATAAAAATGAGATTGGCCTCATGGCGAAAGTTGTAAATGACAATATTGCTAAAACTAAAAGAGGGATTGAAGATGATAGAAAATTTATCGACAATACTATTGATATTTTAACAGAATTTGAACAAGGTGACTTGTGTCAACGAATCAAAATCGATGTAGATAACCCAGCTTTAAAACAATTGAAAAATGTTCTTAATTCTATGGGGCAACATATGGAAGAAAATATCAATGAAATACTTGATGTTTTAGAAAGATACACTCACTATAACTATATGGACAAAGTAGAAACTGGAAATGTAAAACATCATCTATTACAACTTTCTGAAGGGGTTAATAAACTGGGAGACTCAATCGTTCAAATGCTAAGTGATGAAAAAAGAATCGGTTTAACGCTCAATGAATCTTCTCATGTTTTATTAAAAAATGTAAATATTTTAAATGATGTATCAAATGATGCTGCTGTATCTTTAGAAGAAACTGCAGCTGCATTAGAAGAGATGACAAGTACAATCATAAGTAACACAAATAATGTCGTTTCTATGGCAGACTTTGCACATAAAGTTACAACTTCTGTTGAAGAGGGAAATGTATTAGCTACTCAAACAACAACATCTATGGATGAGATCAACGAACAAGTAACAGCTATCAATGATGCTATTGCCATCATTGATCAAATTGCATTCCAAACAAATATTTTATCTTTAAATGCTGCTGTTGAAGCAGCAACAGCAGGTGAAGCTGGAAAAGGTTTTGCTGTTGTTGCTCAAGAGGTTAGAAACCTTGCATCTAGGAGTGCAGAGGCGGCTAAAGAGATTAAGACTTTAGTAGAAACTGCAAAAAAGAAAGCAAATGAAGGAAAAGTGGTTGCGGATAAGATGATACATGGTTATACAGACTTAAATGAAAATATAAAACAAACAATTGACCTTATTAATCAAGTAGAAACTGCATCAAAAGAACAACAAGCAGGAATTGAGCAAATCAATGATGCTGTAAGTCAACAAGATCAACAAACTCAACAAATAGCAAGTGCTGCATCTGGTACACACGAAATTGCAGTACATGCTTCTCATATTGCAGAAAGTATTGTTGAAAATGTTGAGAAAAAAGAATTCCCAAATAAAGATAAAATTGTTGAAAGAAGAAAAGAACAATACGACTTGGAGTATGATTCAAACAGATGTAGAAGAAGTTCTGAAAAAGTTATAAAACATCATAAAAGTAAAATTAATGAACCAAAGACAAAAAAAGATATAATACATACATCAAAACCTCAAATTGAGAAAAAAATAGAAAAAACTACTAAAAATAATTTGACTGCTGTAAGTGCAAATAAATCTGATGATGAATGGGAGAGTTTTTAATATCGAACTTTATATTAATAAAATAAAGAACTCAGTATTATGAGAATACTACTAATTTTAACTGTACTTATATTTTCTTGTTTTGCAAACACTTCTACTATAGAAGAGTTGCAAGAAGAGTTTAAAAAAGAGGTAATAGAACTCAATGCTTTCAAAAAAAGATTTGGTTCTTACTTATATGAAGAGTGTGGGGAAGATAGTGTATGTTACAAACGTACAGTATCTAAACTCAAAACTTGGGAATCTGTACAAGCTGATAAAAAACTCAACCGTCTACTTTCTCAAAAATTTTCACGTTTAGGTTATGATGAAGAGTATTGGAAAAACCTCGTAAATAAACTAAAAACTAAAAATATCAACCTAAACAATACTCAGTTTGTAAGTATTATTGACCTAGATAAACAACTTTATATTGTTACACTTTGGGATGAAGAGAAACAAGAGTTCGAATACATAGGAAATGATTTTATTTCAAGTGGAAATATATATAGAGAGGGTGAAGTAAAATATGGAGAAGACCACTATTTAAAAACACCCTCTGGAGTTTTTAAAAGTAAATATGGCTGGCGTTCTGAAGGAAAAAAAGGTTCTGATAATACAAGTCTAGGTTATGGATATAAAGATAGATATGTATTTTATTTCGGGAAACAAACCTCTGTTCGTTTTAATACCTTTAATGAAAATAAAGAAAAAATCTACGATCCAGATAAATGGCAGCTGATAAAAGATCAGTTAGAATTTGCAGTTCACTCTCATAAATCAACAAGACCAATGGGAGAACCAAACTCTCATGGTTGTATTCGTATGACTGATGAACTCAACCGTTTTTTAGACAATAACTCAATACTTCATAAAAATATGTTAAAGGGAGATAAATGGTTGCATAAGTATGCAAAAGAACCAATCGACCCTAAATACCATAACTTAGCAGGGGAATATTTAATCATATTTGACAAAGTTTACTAAGTTATTTAATTGATATTTCGTTATAATCGCGAATCAATATAACTAGGACAATAAACTATGAGCAATAAATACAATCCAAAAGATGTAGAAGATAAATATTATAAACTATGTGAAGATAGAGGTTATTTTGAAGTAGATGGAAACAAATCTATTCAAAAAGACGGTAAGAACTTTTCAATTATGATGCCACCACCAAATGTAACAGGAAGCTTACATATAGGTCACGCACTTACATTTACTTTACAAGATATTATCACTCGATACAAAAGAATGGATGGATTTAAAACTCTATGGCAACCAGGAACTGACCACGCAGGAATAGCAACTCAAAATGTAGTAGAGAAACAACTCTTAGCTGAAGGTACTACAAAAGAAGAGATAGGAAGAGAAAAATTTCTTGAACGTGCATGGCTTCAAAAAGAGACATCTGGTGGAAATATCGTACACCAAATGAGAAAACTTGGAGTTACTCCAGCTTGGAAGCGTGAAAGATTTACTATGGATTCAGGTCTTCATGAAGCTGTTAAAGAAGCTTTTGTTTCTTTATTTAATGAAGGTCATATCACACAAAACAACTACATGGTAAACTGGTGTACACACGATGGTGCACTCTCAGACATCGAAGTAGAACATGAAGAGGTAAATGGTAAGTTTTATACTATGATTTACAAATTTGCTGATGGTAGTGGTGAACTTGAAGTTGCAACTACACGACCTGAAACATATTTTGGAGATACAGCTATCATGGTACATCCTGATGATGCTAGATATTCTGCTATTGTTGGCAAAGAGGTACTTTTACCTTTAACTGAGCGAAAAATAAAAGTTATCACAGACTCTCATGTTGATATGGAGTTTGGAACTGGTGTAGTTAAAGTTACACCTGCACATGACCAAAATGACTACGAAGTAGGAAAAAGACACGATTTAGAGTTTATCAAAGTATTTGATGAAAAAGGTATCTTAAATGAATACTGTGGAGAGTTTGCAGGTCTTGAAAGACTAGAAGCTAGACCTGTAATCGTAAAAGCTTTAGAAGAAGCTGGATATATCATCAAAATAGAAGAGCATATACATCAAGTAGGACACTGTTATAGATGTAAAAA
>Ga0193960_1001012_pt1 | contig 11410 bp, 10 predicted proteins | sample FB_3_MG_FD_140338 | JGI IMG/M metagenome (GOLD analysis project Ga0193960, IMG submission 140338) | Microbial mat bacterial communities from the Broadkill River, Lewes, Delaware, United States - FB_3_MG | ecosystem: Environmental > Aquatic > Freshwater > River > Microbial mats | place: USA...
CAATAGATTAGTAAAAATTGCAGGACAATTACCTGTTCAACAAGCATTTGCTGTAGCTAATGAATTAGTATCAGTTATGATTAAAGGAATTGTAGAAATTATCTCAACACCATCACTTGTAAACTTAGATTTTGCAGATGTAAAAGCTATTATGAGTAGTGGAGGAGTTGCAACTGTTGGAATGGGAACTTCTGACACTAACAGAAGAGTTGAAGAAGCTGTTGAAGAAGCTTTAAAGAATCCTCTATTAGAAATTGATTACCAAGGAGCAACTGGAGCTTTAATTCACATTACAGGTGGAAATGATATGACACTTGAAGAAATTGATAGAGCAGGAAATTTAATTACTGCAAGTATTCACCCTGATGCAAATGTAATTTGGGGAGCTAGAGTAGATGATTCTCATGCAAAAAGAGTAACAGTTATGAGTATTATGACTGGTGTTAAATCAGCTCATATTTTAGGAACTGAAACAAAAAGAGATATTAAAGAAGCTGGTTCAAGAACATCAAATGATTTAGGAATTGAATATTGTTAAATATTCTTTTTTTATTCTAAACAAAAATTTTTTTATTTTAAAATTCAATTTAAATTAGTTTTTATTACTTTAAGCAAGTAACAATATTTTAAATAAATTATAAAATAAAGTATATTACAAATGGAAGTGACATTTATTATTATAATTGCAGTTATTATATTTTTGTTTATAATGGCTGGAATAAAACAAGTTATGGAATATGAACAAGGTATTAAATTTACTCTTGGAAAATTTTCAGGAGATGTAACACCTGGATTAAATATTGTTGTGCCAATTTTTCAATCTTATCAAAAAGTTGATACTCGTGTTAAAACAGTTGATATTCCAAAACAAGATTGTATTACAAAAGATAATGTATCAGTTAATGTTGATGCTGTAACATATTATTATGTGTTTGATGTTAAAAAAGCGATTTTAGATGTTGAAGATTTTTATTATGCAATTTCTCAATTATCACAAACAACTATGCGTGATGTTGTAGGAGAAGTAAGTCTTGATGAACTTTTAACGAAAAGAGATCAAATATCAGACAGAATTCAAAAAATTATAGATCATGTGTCAGATGAATGGGGATTAAAGGTTGGTCGTGTAGAATTAAAACATATTGAATTACCAAATGATATGAAAAGAATTATGGCACGTGAAGCTGAATCAGAAAGAGAGAAAAGAGGAATTATTATTAAATCACAAGGAGAAATTGAAGCTTCTAAAAATTTGGCTTATGCTGCAAAAGTTTTAGCACAATCACCTGGTGCAATGCAACTTAGAACTCTTCAAACTATTAATGATATAGCACAAGAACCATCTCAAAAATTGATTTTCTTTCCAACTGAGATAATGAATATGTTTAAAAAATAAACATATTTATAAAAAATATTTATTTTAATATATTATGAATCAAAAATTTAATTTTAAACATTATTTTAATTATTTTAAAGAGAATTTTAAAATTTCTCTAAAGGAAAGATTAGAATATAAAGTTAATTTTTTTACGAGTTTAGTTTATGAACTTTCAGATGTAGCACTTGTTATTTTTTTTTCTTATATTTTTTCTAATTTTTTAGGAGATGATTTGAATTGGCATTTTATAGATTTTATTATTCTAGCATTTTTTGGAAACTTAATTCATATTTTTTCTGGAACTTTTTGGTATTCAAAACAATTAAATTGGAGAATAAAAAAAGGTGATTTAAATCAATTTTTATACAGACCTGGAAATAAAATTCTTAACTACATATTATCAAAAGGATATAATGGAGTAATTCATTTAATTGTAGATATTATAATATATTTACCATTTCTAATTATTCTTACAAATTTTACTTTTTTAAGTTTTATATATTGTTTATTAGTTTCAATACTTTTAATTTATTTATTCATTATAACATTTTATTTTTTAGATAGTTGGTCTTGGCATACATTAGAATTTGGAAAAATTTTATCTCAGAATATATTAGAGGAAGTAAATGAAGTATTATATGTAAATCCTGGAAGTTTTTTTAAAAATACAAATTTTAAATATATCTTTTTTATAATGCCAATTTACTTTGTAGCAACAATAATTGTTCCACTGTTTCAAAATAAATCAGTTGAAAATTTATGGTTTCAAATAATTTTAATAATTATAATTTGTATTATTTTTACTATAATTACAATAATCAATTGGAAATATGGACTCAAAAAATATGAAGCATTTGGGTGAAAAATTATTCAAAATATTTTTTTATTTCAGAATAACCTTCATTAATTAAACCTTCGTAACTACCGATTTCATATTTTTTAAATTTATTTAAATCAGGTTCAATTAAAATTAAATTATTAATATATTGTATTTTAGCTTTAGTTTGGTTTTCAAGTAAAAAATGAACTGTAAATTTTAAAATTTTAATAGCTGTTTTAAGTCTTGCAAATAAATTTCCATCATGATGATAATCATAATGTTTAGTTTTATTAATTACATTAATTCCAATTTTTATATTATCTTTTATGGCATATTCTAAAGGTAAATTACAACTAACTCCACCATCAATATAATAATTACCTTCAATTTCAACAGGTGCAAAAACTCCAGGAATTGACATAGAACAAAAAACTGCATCATAAATTTTAATATTATCTTCTTTAGTAAATAATCTACATTCTCCTGTATCAACATTTGTAGTTGCTATTTTTAGATCAATAATTGTTTCAGACATTAATTTTTCTCCAAATAATTCTTTAAATAAACTATAAATATTTTTATAATCAAGTTTTGCAGAAATTAATTTAAATTTCATAAGTTCTTTTATTTTTATTTTAGATAAAATTTCTTCAATTTTTTTAGAGTCATATCCAACAGCATAAAAAGCACCAATAATTGCTCCCATTGAAGTTCCTAAAATTTCTTTTGGTTTTATATTATTTTCTTCTAAAAATTTTATAACACCAACATGACTAATTCCATAAGCTGCACCACCTGATAAAATAAGTGATACATTGTTTTTTTTTAATTCTTTAATTGTATATTTTTTATTCATTTTTATTTGATTATTTTTCCCATAATTTTTTTGGATAAATTCCATTTTCTACTAATTTTTTTATTTTATTAGAAACAATTTCTTTTTCTTCTGAATAAGTTACTCCAAACCAATCTGAATCGGTTTTTAAAACTTTAACAGAAATTTTATTATTTTTTAAAGCATCAGAAATTACAAAAGGGAAATAAAATTCAGACTTTAATTCATTTGATCTTTCATTAAAAAAGTCATTAAAATCATTTTCTAAAAATTCAAAAAAATTAGGTTTTACAACAAAACAATTCATAGAAACTGGATTTTCTGGATGAAGTTCAAATTTATCATCACCTTCAAAATAATGAATTTTATCATCAGTTTTTAGAATTTTAGTTCTCTCATTAATTTCAAGTAAATTATTGTTTTCATCAATTTCACAAACTCCACGAGAAACAGTTCCAAAGTCAGATAGTGTTTTATGAATTTTATAACCAACCATAGAATATTCATTATCGATATTTGAATTTTCAATATAATTAGCTAAGGTTTCAAATGCTCCTCTTCCATAAAAATCATCTGCATTAATAATTACAAAGGGTTCATTAATTATATCTTTTGCCATTAAAACTGCATGACCTGTTCCCCAAGGTTTTTCTCTTTCTGGATGAATTTTATTGAAATCTGGAACATTTTCAATTTCTTGAAAAACGTAATTTACTTCAATTTTTCCATTTAGTTTTTCATCAAAGATTTCTCTAAATTCTTTTTCAAAACTTTTTCGAATTACAAAAACTACTTTTTCAAATCCTGCTTGAATAGCATCATAAATAGAATAATCGATAATTGATTCTCCACTTGGACCAAATTTGTCAATTTGCTTTAATCCTCCATAACGACTACCCATTCCAGCAGCTAAAATTAAAAGAGTTTTTTTCATAAAAAATATTATATATTTTCATTTATAAAAGTTTACAACTTCATCAAACTTTCTTCAGTTTTTTTATCAATATTTAATTCAAAATTAATATTTCCACGAAATTCAGGATTGTTTCTATAGGAAATTAAAAAATACCATAAATCTTCACTTCTAAATTTTTTAACACTTCTTCCATAGAATTTTGCAAGTTTTTCAACTAATTTTTCTTCTTCATCTTTTTCTTTTTGAATTTTAGTTCTAGGAGATAAAATCATCATTTTATTATTATAAATCCATTTTTTTAAAATTCTTCCATTTTTTTTATACTTAACTTTTTTTAAATTATTTTTTGATGAACTAACACCATATGTTAAATAAAAATTAACATAAACTAAATATCTCCAATATTGCCATTTTCTAATTCTTCCTCTAAATTGATCAGCTTTTGAAAGTTCATTAAAAGCTTTAAAAGTTGACATTTTATCATAAACTTCAGGAATATTTTCTTCTAAATATAAAAATAAATCATCAATATTTACATTAGAATTAAAACTTGCAAAAACACTATCTTCAGGATATGAAAAAAATATTTTATTTAATAATTCTTCAATTTCTTTTTTATAATTTCTAATATCTAAAGAATTATCATTTAAAAATTTTCCATCAAAAACAGATGCTTGTAAATCATTAATAAAACCTCGAATATCATTACTATTTCTCTCTTCAACAAATTTTCCAAGACTTTCATCATCAAAAGAAATATTTTCACTTGTTAAAATTTTTTTACCAATTCCTAAAAGAAGTTCAAAAGAATGATTTGAAAAATCAATAACTTCACAAACTTTTTTTAAAGATTTAATACTTGTAGCTTCACTATCATTTGCGGTAAAAACAACAGGATAATTACTCGTTTTTAAAATTTTAATAATTTCTGCAACTCCTCCTCTATCATAAGTTCCACTAACTCCATCAACTTCATCAATTAAAATTAATTTATTTTTCCCAAACAAAGATTTTTGTTGAACTACACTTCCAACAGATTCAAGAATTGATTTTTTGTTTCTTGCATCACTTGCATTAAGTTCAAAAATTTCATAATCAAAATAATTTCCAATTAAATTAAGTGTAGTTGTTTTTCCACAACCTGCAGGTCCATAAAGTAAAAGTCCTTTTTCTAAATTAGCTTCTTTAAAAAATTTAACAATTTTCATAATTTCTTTTGTTTTAATTAAATCATCAAAACTTTTTAATTGATATTTTAAAAACCAAGGAAGATATCTTTCTTCTTCAATAAAATCAAAATCTTTTTTCATTTCATTAAAATCAAGTTCAAGATTTTTGTCAGAAATTTCTTTAGGTTTTTTATGATTAGTAGCACCAAAATTAGTTAAATCCATTTTCTCTAAAAATAAGTAGATTTAATATTTTATAAAATTATAGTTTTTATCTATTAAATCTTTGATTCATAGATTGATTAATTTGAAATTTTCTTTTAGTATCTTCACTAACTTCTGATAAAATTAATTGATAAATAAGTTCAATTTTTTGTTCCATTGATTGCATTCTCATATCCATTAATTGAATTTTGCTTTCAACTGAATCAATTTTAGTTCTTACAATATCATTTTGAATATTTGATTGTTGATTATTGTCATTATTGTTTTGAATATTATTAAATTGATTTTGTCCATTATTGTTGTTATTATTTTGATTTGCAAAACTAGGAGCAGAATATCCTTCATCTTCTTGTGAGGAAGAATTCATTCCAAAATTATTTGAATTATTAATATCAAAACCACCATTTCCACTTTCAAAATTATTATTTGAATTCATTTCCATAGAATCATTAAAATTTTGTTCTGGAAGAGGATTTCCTATTTTAGAAAAATCATTTTGAGAATTACTAAAATTATCATCTAAATTCATGTTACTTAAACTAGGAAGAGAATGATTATCTAAACTAAACTCTTCTTTTTTTTTAAAAGGATTAAACATAGAAATATTTAAACTTATTTGTTTATATAAATTTGTTGTAAAAAAAAGAAGTAAAACAAATAAAGATTATTTTGATTTTAAATTTAATAAAATTTTATCAGCATCATTTATTAAAAATCCATTATTATCAAAAATAGTTGGATCTTGAATATATTTTTCTAAAATTTTAATTGCAAGTTCAATTGTTTTATCTTTTGGTAAACTATATTCTAAAATAGAACCGTTTTTTATAGCAGTTTCAATAATTTTATTATAAGAACCTTTTTGATTTTCAATTAAATTTAATTTGCTATAAGCAGCATGATCTTCATCTGACCAAATTTTTATATCAGAATTTTCTTCAATTTCATTATTTGATTTTTTTACATCTTTTACAAAGATATCAAAACTTGTTTTTGTAGTTGAACCAAAATTAAAAATATTCAGAATTTTAATGTTGGCACTAACTGTAATTAAATCACTATCAAGAGTAATATCTTTTGGAGTTAGAATAAATTCAATACTTCCTTTATTTGTACTAGAACCATCAGATGATTTTATAACAGGTTTTCCATTATCTGTTTCATCATATTCAAAATATTTATTAGGAATAATAATGTCTTCTGGTTTTATAAAAATATTAGTTAATTTTCCAAATTCTCCAATAAAATCTTTTTGAATTCCAAGTGAAATATAAATTTGTTCTTTTTCTTTTTTATTTTTATCATTTATAATAATTGGGAAAGTATTTTTATAATCTGAATAACTAACTTTAATTGCACGATTGTCTAAAATAATATCAGAATCAGAAACAAGTTCTCCTTTATTTTTTAAAATATTACTTTTTAAGTAATCGATATCATTAGAGTCTTCTTCACTAATTTCAGGATGTCCTTCTAAATATTTTTCTTTGTCAATAATTGGAATAGGCACTCCAATATTTGTTGGAATAGTGTATTCTAAAACAGGAATAATTTTTACTTGTGCATCATTTTCAAGACCAGGATTAAAATCTTTCATGTCACAAAAAATATCAGAAATGTATCTGTTTTTAACATCAGCTTTAATTATTTTATTTAATTTTTCTTCATAAAAAAGATAATTTTCACTAACTTTTTTATAATAACATTTAATTCCAGTAATTGTGATATCACTTGTGGTTGTAATCTCATAATTTAATTTTAATTTTAAATCATTCCAGTTTTCTAAATTTCTTTCTCTTTCTGTCATACTACTTTTTGTGAAAAGAAGTTTAAAATTTGCAGATTCTGATACTCCAGCATTTTTTGTTTGAGATTTTTTTAAATTTGATAAACATCCATTTTGTCCCATAGGATCTGTTAACATACATTTAAATTCAGACATTTTATAATTAAATCCACCAAAATTTTCTTCTTTTATTTGACCAACTTTTTCCTCAACACTCATTCCACTGCTTAAAAAAACACCAATAATTAAAAAAATAATTAAAAAAATACTAATAATTTTTAATATAAAAGTTACTTGTTTGTTAATATCTTCAATTTTTTGTAGTTGAACAAATCCTGTAATATAATCTAAAAAAATAATAAATAAAGTCCAAAAAATAATTATAGTTGTCCATTGTAAATAAATGTCTGCAAGGTTAAATGGTAAAAAAGATATAATTATATAAATTAATCCTCCAGAATCTCCTGGGAAAGTTGGAATTGCTCCTAAGTTCATAATATATGTTGAAAAATATTTAAATATAAATAAAACTAAGAATATAAAAAATAAGAAAAATAAAAATTTTGAAAAAAATATATTTAATCCATTATATGATTTTTGTGCAATTTTTTTTGTTGATTCGGTATAATTAATATTTTTAAATTTGTCTAATTTTTCTTTTAAACTATTTTGAACAACTTCTTTTATAACGCTTTTTGTAATTTGTCCCATTTTAATTTAAAACCTCTTCCATTTTTTTTATATCGAAATTGTATTCTCCAATATTATTAATTAAATCTTTAATTTCAGTGTCTTTTCTTTTTTTAGATAAAAACCATTTTTTTGTGTATTTTTCACTATTTAAATATTCTTCAATTTTTTCTGCAAAATATTGTCTTAAATAATTGTTTAACATATTTTTAAAAGCATTAAAGTTTTCATTAAAATCCATTTCTAAAATATTTTGAATTACTCCGAATCTATCTGGCATATATTGTCTAATAATTTCTTCAATAATTTTTACACAGTTTTCATCAGGAATATGATTATTTCTTTCAAAATATTCGTTCCATGTAGAAAAAAATCTTTTTATATTTTCAATTTCAGTATGTCCTTTTTGATTTTCAATATTTCCACTATTTTGAATAGAATCATTATTTTTTTGTTCTTGTTCAGATTCTATTTCATTTTCACAAACGCTTAAAAATTGTAGAGTTTGTTCATCTAAATTTCCGGAATTTTTAAAACTTTCATATTCAGAAATATTTTGAAAAATTAATCGTTTTAAAGAAGTTTTTAAATTATTAGCCTCTAAATCATTATCAGCATTTTTGATTTTGCTTAATAAATCAATAATTTCTATTTTAAACATATAAAACTCAAGAAATCACCATTTATAAAAATGAATTCTTACTAGTAAGTTTAAACATTTATTTTATATAAAATTATCAAAAAATATATAAACTAAATTAACCAAAATTAATTATGAATAAAAATAAAAATAAATTAAAAACATTAAATATTTTATTTATGATTTTAATTTTAACAATTTTTTCTGGTTGTGAAGGAGGAAGTTTTAATCTTCCAGGATTTTCTGGATCATCAGGAAAAACACCAACAGGAGAAGTTGAACAAGTAGGAAAGGGTTTAGAAGTTGATTTTCAATTAATAAATACTAAAAGAATAAATGAAGGACAAATTGAATATAAATTATCAATGAAGAATACAGGATTAAAAAATATTCAAATAGATGATAAAAATTTTAATTTTTATACTGTAGAGAGAAAAAATGATGGTTCAAGTGTTTTTGTTCAAAAAGATATAACAGAATTGAAAAATAATTTTTTAGATAAACAAACTAGTTTGCTTGTTTCAAATGGATATTCAAAAAAATTTAATGGAGTTTTGAATATTGATACAGAATATTTTAAAAATATTAATAAAAAAGAAATAAATTATATGATTGAATTAAAATATCCTTATGAAACAGAATTTGCAAATAATTTAGAAGTTGATTTGTCAAATTTTGAGAAACCTTTAACTGTGACAAATAAATTATCACAAGCAGCACCAATTATTATAAATAAAATTGATTTGTTTAAACTTCAAGATGGATATTCTATAAATTATTATATTGTAAGAAATGATGATCAAAAAACAGTAATTGAGCTTACAGATTTTAGTTTTTTGTTTAGTAATTTGAATTTGGATAATTGTAAATTTCATAAACTTCAAAAAAATAAAAATAATAATTATGAAAAATCCGAAAATGCAGTTTTTGATTTACAAACAGAAATTATAAGATATTCTTGTTTTATTGATAATAATAAAATGAATGATTATCAAACAAAAACATCTGTTCAAACATCAGGAAAATTTAAATATGATTATAAAATCAAAATTCAAAATAAAATACAACTTCCAGATAAAAGAGGAGAAGTTTTACAGAGTTTTAATGATATTTAATTAAAAAAATATTATTTCTTTTAACAAATAAGTTTATAAAAGCGATTATAGTTAATATATTATGGTAGATGATAAAAAAAAAAAGTTGGCAGATTTGCAAAATCAAGCACCAACAAAAGTTAAATTTCCTAAAGATGATGAATTTATTGGAGTTGTAGAAAAAAGACTTGGTGGAAGTAGAATGAATGTAAGAAGTATGGATGGAAAAGATATTTTAGCAAGAATTCCAGGAGCAAAAAAGAAATATTTATGGATTCGTGAAGGAGATATTGTTTTACTTAAACCTTGGGAATTTGATAAAGAAAAAGCAGATTTATTTTATAAGTATAAACCACAAGAAGTTAAAATTTTAGAAAAAAAAGGAATGCTTAGTGGACTTGAAAATATTGAAGAATTTTAATGTTTAGAGTTAGTTTTAAAATATAATATATAAACCTTTTTTAAATGACAACGAAAAATCACTACTACTAAATATAGTGTTTTTTTCTATAAAGCAGCACAATATATAGTTTTTTTCTAAAAAATTGTAATCATTTTTTTTGTAACTTATCTTGACACATAAATATTATATACAAAAAAAATTTAGGAATAATATGGTTGAAAAATCTTCAATATTAAAGCGTGATGGAACACTAAAGGAGTTCGATGCTGATAGAATCAAAAATGCTATAAGAAAGGCATTTATTGCAAGTAAATATGATATATCAGAAATTGAACTAGAAAAAATAGTTAATGAAATTATTGAAAAGATTAATTATCAAGATAAATATCCAACAGTTGAGTCAATTCAAGATACAATTGAAGAAGTTTTATTTGAAAAAAAATATTTTAAAGTAGCAAAAAATTTTATTTTATATAGACAAAAGCACGCTCTTTTAAGAAGTGATAGAAGCACATATATTGATGCAGTTGAAACAATTGGAAATTATGTTGGTCAAGAAGATTGGAGAATTAAAGCAAATGCAAATCAAGGTTATTCAATTGGTGGTATGATTTTAAATTCTGCAGGAAAATTAACTGCAAATTATTGGTTAAAGCATGTTTATTCTGAGGAAATTGGAGCAGGTCATTTAAATGGAGATTATTATATTCATGATTTAGATATGCTTGGTGGATATTGTGCTGGATGGTCACTTAGACAACTTCTTGTAGAAGGATTTAATGGAGTTGAAAATAAAGTTGAGTGTAATCCTCCAAGACACTTAATTTCTGCTTGTGGTCAAATGATTAATTTTTTAGGAACACTTCAAAATGAATGGGCAGGAGCTCAAGCTTTTTCTAGTTTTGATACTTTTTTAGCACCATATGTTTACAAAGATAAATTAGATTATAAGGCTGTAAAACAAGTTATTCAACAATTTGTGTTTAATTTAAATGTTCCAAGTAGATGGGGAACTCAAACACCTTTTACAAATATTACACTTGATTGGACAGTTCCTGAAGATTTAAAAGATCAAGTTCCAATGTCTGGATGTGAACCATTACTTAGAAATGAGCCAAATTTAACATATAAGGATTTTACAAAAGAAATGGCTATGATTAATAGAGCTTATCTTGAAGTTATGCATGAGGGAGATTCAAAAGGAAGAACTTTTACATTTCCAATTCCAACTTATAATATCACTGAAGAATTTGATTGGGAAGGAGAAAATACAGATTTATTGTTTGAAGTGACTGCTAAATATGGAATTCCTTATTTTCAAAATTTTGTAGGAAGTTTGTATAAAAAAGATGAAAATGGGAATAAGGTTTTAGATGATGATGCATATAAGCCTGGAGCTGTTAGAAGTATGTGTTGTAGATTACAAATGGATTTAACTGAACTTTTAAAAAGAG
>Ga0193960_1001016_pt1 | contig 11398 bp, 7 predicted proteins | sample FB_3_MG_FD_140338 | JGI IMG/M metagenome (GOLD analysis project Ga0193960, IMG submission 140338) | Microbial mat bacterial communities from the Broadkill River, Lewes, Delaware, United States - FB_3_MG | ecosystem: Environmental > Aquatic > Freshwater > River > Microbial mats | place: USA...
GGACGAGTTTCGATTTCTTTTAAACTTTCTTCAAAAAGTTGTGCAAAATTTTCAGTCATAACTTGTATATAAACTCAGTTATTAATCCAATCTACGTTCTTGTATCATGGGGTTGTTAAAATAGCCCAGTGCATCCTTACAGTAGGCCTAAAGTTATTCTTAAACATGTTAACTATAGCTAGTTTTTAGCTAATTACACGTTAAGAAGTGTATTGTAATTGTGTTAACTTTTCATTCGCAAATGACAAGACTTTATTGACCACTTCTTGTATAGAAAGGTCAGTAGAATCAAGGGTTAACGCACCTTCAGCAGGAACAAGCGGAGCCACCTTACGGTTCTGATCTCGCTCATCTCTTTGACGTATGTCATCCAAAAGGCGCCCGATTTTAACATCAAAGCCCTTTTCTTTCAACTGATTAAATCTTCTCTCTGCCCTTTCTTCTGCACTTGCTGTTAGAAAAACCTTAACAGGTGCTTGTGGAAATACGACGGTTCCCATATCTCGGCCGTCGGCTACTAAGCCTGGAGCAAGACTAAAAGCACGTTGCCTTCTTAATAGCGCTTCCCTAACTCGAGGAAATGCAGCTACTTGTGAGGCTAACGCACCAATTTCTTCAGTTCGAATCGAATCCGTAACATTTTCACCTTCTAAAATTACTTTAGCTTCACCTTGACTGTTTATTTCAAATTGCACATCAAGATGTGCCGCTAAAGGAATTAAAGGCTCTTCTTCTTCTAAACTTACATTGTGATGTTGCAGTGCAACGGCAAGGACACGATATATTGCACCACTGTCTAATAAGTGCCAACCTAACTGGTCTGCAACTATTCTGGCGACTGTCCCTTTACCTGCACCACTAGGTCCATCTATTGTAATTACTGGAATGCTTTCCTGCATACACATATCTCCTAACATCAAAAATCGGCGAAATTATACGGTATCCGCGTGATAAAATCGCCCTCAATCTTACTATCTGCGACAATTAACCAGAAATTTGCGACAGTTTATCGAAATAATCAGGAAATGTTTTAGCAGTACACTTAGGATCATTTATGGTCACTGGTGTATCACTTAATGCAACTAGAGAAAAGCACATAGCAACGCGATGATCATTATAAGTATCTATTTCAGCATGAGTTATAGTGCTAGGTGGTGTAATTGAAATAAAATCTTCACCCTCAACAACTTCAGCGCCTACTTTGCGTAATTCTGTGGCCATAGCATTCAAGCGATCTGTTTCTTTTACACGCCAATTATAGATATTACGAATACTGGTGGTGCCTTTAGCAAATAGTGCTGTAGTAGCAATGGTCATTGCAGCATCAGGAATATGATTCATATCCATATCTACAGCCGTTAAAGGTTTACCAACGACTTTAATGGATTCGTCACTCCATTGAACATCAGCTCCCATTTTCTCAAGTACGTCTGCAAAATGTTTATCACCCTGAACACTTAATTTACCAACACCATGCACAGTGACTTCCCCGCCTTTGATCGCACCGGCGGCAAGAAAATATGATGCTGATGATGCATCACCTTCAACCATATATTTGTCAACAGCTTGATAGGTTTGATTACCTGTCACTGAAAACGATTTATAATCATTATTCTTAACGCTAACATTAAAACGCGACATAATATTCAGGGTAATATCTATATAGGGTTTAGATACCAAATCACCATCAATCTTGATATGAGTATCAGAATTAAGTAATGGCGCAATCATCAGTATTGCGGTAAGAAATTGACTTGAAATAGAGCCATCAATCGTTACGGTATTTCCTACAAGCGATTTGCCATGAATTTTTACTGGCGGATAATCTTTATTTTCAAGGTAATCTATATCAGCGTTCAATTGCATTAAAGCATCAACTAAATGACCAATTGGGCGCTCTTTCATTCTAGGTTCACCAGTTAAAATAAACTCACCTTCACTTGCTGCAAGTGCCGCGCATAAAGGTCGCATTGCAGTACCTGCATTACCTAAATATAACTCTAATGGTTCGTTTGTTTTAAAGAATCCATTGTTACCGACCACAGTACATTCTGTACCGCAGTCACTTAACGAATAATCTACGCCTAAAGTGCGTAATGCTGTTAGCATATGGTTAATATCATCACTCACTAATAAGTTGGTGATTTTTGTCTCACCATTAGCTAAAGCTGCGATGAGTAATGCTCTATTCGATAAACTTTTAGACCCGGGTAAAAAAACTTCTCCATTGATCGAATCAATTGGATTTAATGTTAACTGCTCCACTTTACATATTCCTCTCTTCAAACTGTTGCATAAATTCTACAAGCGCTTGAACACCTTCAATTGGCATAGCGTTGTATATGCTTGCTCGCATTCCACCGACAATTCGGTGTCCTTTTAATGCGGTTAACCCTGCGCTTTCGGCTGCTTTTAGAAACTGGTTATTTAAAGACTCATCTTTCAACCAAAACGGTACATTCATCTTGCTACGGTACTGGTCAATTATATTATTTTGATAAAAATTACTCTCATCGATGGCTTTATATAATAAATCTGCTTTTGCTTGGTTTATAGTAGCAATGGCTTTTACACCTCCCTGCTCTTTTAACCATTTAAATACCACACCAGCTAAATACCATGCATACGTTGGTGGTGTATTGTACATAGAGTCGTTATCTGCCGAGGTTTTGTAATTCATAATGCACGGAGTTGCTGGTTGTTCATGACCAACAAGATCATCACGCACAATCACAATCGTTAAACCTGAAGGGCCTATATTTTTTTGTGCTCCCGCATAAATAAGTCCAAACTTTGATACATCTATTTCATGAGATAAAATAGTAGAAGACATATCTGCAACTAAAGGCACGCCATTTGTTTCAGGAATTTCAAAAATCTCTATGCCATTAACGGTTTCGTTAGGACAATAATGCACATAAGCGGCATCAGGGGTTAATTGCCAATCTTTTGAAGGTAGAACACTTGTTTGCTCACCACTTAAAGTAATATCAACCGTATTAATATTGCCAAATTTTTGAGCTTCACTAGCCGCAGCCTTTGACCAAGATCCAGAAATAATATAATCAGCTGTTTTACCTTGCGGTAAAAGGTTAAGAGGAACAGCAGAAAATTGTCCTCTACCACCACCATGACAAAACAAAACGTGGTAATTATCAGGGATCGACATTAACTCTCTTAAATCAAGTTCTGCTTGTTTCGCCATCTCCATATATATGCTACTACGGTGACTCAATTCCATTACAGAACTACCCGTAGATTGCCAATTGATAAACTCTCGTTGAGCTTTTTCCATTACAGCTTTTGGTAACATGGCTGGACCAGCACAAAAATTAAATATTTCTGACATAGGGCTTCCTAATTAATAATGCTTTTGATTAAATCATCACTTAACAAATGACAGCGCTGTTCTCAAAAATTGAGATTAGATTCTTATTTATTAATATATTTGAGTAACGCTGTACTAAAAATCAAATATAAAAAAGGCGGTTATTAGCCGCCTTTTATCGTAGAACTTAGAGATTATTCCGCTGAAGTATCAGCGTTATCATCTTCGCTCTGTTGAGCATCGTGCTCTGGGCTAACTTGACCTTCAATAACTGATGGGTCGTCAGTTGTTTCGGCTTCATTATCTTCAATTTCATCTATTCGCTGAAGCGCAACAACATGCTCATCTTCAGCCGTACGAATCATTCGAACACCTTGAGTATTACGACCAATAACACTCACTTCATTAACACGTGTTCTTACGAGTGTACCATTGTCAGTAATAAGCATGATTTCATCTTGCTCTTCAACTTGAACAGCACCAACAACAGGTCCGTTTCGCTCACTAACTTTTATCGAAACTACACCTTTAGTCGCTCGACTCTTAGCTGGATATTCAGCTAAATCAGTACGTTTACCGTAACCATTTTGTGTAATCGTTAAGATTGCGCCATCGTTCTTAGGTACAATTAGAGAAACGACTTTTTGTTCGCCTTCTAGTTTAATACCTCGTACACCAGTACCTGTTCGTCCGATAGGTTTTAGCGCCCAACGTTGTTCACCTGTTTCTGGGTCAATCTTAATTTCACCAGTCTCACTATCACGTAGTTTCTCATTAAAGCGAACAACTTTGCCAGCATCAGAGAACAACATGATGTCGTTGTTACCATCGGTAATGTCAACACCGATTAAGGTATCGTCATCACGTAAATTTAACGCGATAATACCATTCGCGCGTTGGTTAGAATAAGCAGTTAGTGCCGTCTTCTTCACCGTACCAGAGGCGGTTGCCATGATAATGTATTTATCTTCTTCATATTCGCGAACTGGTAAAATTGCGGTAATTCTTTCATCTTTTTCTAAAGGAAGAATATTTACAATTGGTCTTCCTCTTGCTGTACGACTAGCTAATGGCAATTGATATACTTTCAACCAATAAAGTTTACCGCGATCAGAGAAACATAAAATCGTATCATGTGTATTTGCAACCAATAAACGTTCAATGAAATCTTCTTCTTTCATTTTGGTAGCCGCTTTGCCTTTACCACCACGACGTTGAGCTTCGTAATCTGAAAGTACTTGATACTTTACGTACCCTTCATGTGACAAAGTAACTACAACATCTTCTTCAGAAATAAGATCTTCTAGCGATAAATCATGTGAAGCATTTGTGATTTCTGTTCTTCTTTCATCACCAAATTCTTCTTTAATAGCATTTAATTCCTCACAAATAACTTCCATTAAACGTTCAGGTGAAGCAAGAATATGCATTAATTCAGCAATTACGTCTAATAACCCTTTGTACTCACTTAGAATTTTTTCATGTTCCATGCCTGAAAGTTTATATAACTGCAAATCAACAATAGCTTTTGCTTGCTCTGCAGTTAAGTAATACAAACCATCACGAATGCCATATTCTGGCTCTAACCATTCAGGGCGAGCGGCATCATTACCTGCCGCGCTAAGCATATGCTCAACATTGCCTAATTTCCAACCTTGAGAAATTAACTTTTCTTCAGATTCTTTTCTATTACTAGAACTCTTAATCATTTCGATGATCGGGTCTATATTTGCTAAGGCAATTGATAGACCTTCAAGGATATGTGCACGTTCGCGAGCTTTTCTTAATTCGAAAATGGTTCTACGTGTAACAACTTCACGACGATGTAAAACAAACGCTTCAAGCATTTCCTTTAGATTGAATATTTTAGGTTGGCCATTAGTTAATGCCACCATATTCAAACCAAACGACACTTGCATTTGAGTTAATTTATAAAGATTGTTTAGTACAACCTCACCTACATCACCACGTTTAATTTCAATAACCATACGCATACCGTCTTTATCAGACTCATCACGTAAGGCAGAAATACCTTCTAAACGTTTTTCCTTAACAAGCTCAGCCATTTTCTCAATTAAGCGAGCTTTGTTAACTTGATAAGGAAGTTCATGAACAACAATAATCTCTTTACCTGTTGTTTCATTAACTTCAATTTCAGCACGAGCACGAATTTTAATCTTACCTCGTCCTGTACGGTATGCTTCTTCTATACCTGCACGACCACTTATAATACCAGCCGTTGGGAAATCAGGCCCTGGGATATGCTGTAATAGTTCGTCAATCGTAATATCGTTGTTATCGATTAACGCTAAACAACCATCAATGACTTCTGTTAAGTTATGCGGAGGTATATTGGTCGCCATACCAACAGCAATACCTGATGAACCGTTAACCAAAAGTGCTGGAATACGCGTTGGCATAACAGCTGGAATATGCTCTGTGCCATCGTAGTTGGGAACGAAATCAACGGTTTCTTTATCTAAATCAGCTAAAATTGAATGAGCGATTTTGTCCATTCTGATTTCGGTGTAACGCATTGCAGCAGCGCTATCACCATCGACAGAACCAAAGTTACCTTGCCCATCTACTAACATGTAACGCATAGAGAATGGCTGAGCCATACGAACTATGGTGTCATAAACCGCGGTATCACCATGAGGGTGATATTTACCTATTACATCACCAACAACACGTGCTGATTTTTTATATGCTTTGTTCCAATCGTTACCTAATACATCCATCGCAAATAAAACACGACGATGCACTGGTTTTAAACCATCACGAACGTCAGGCAATGCACGCCCAACAATAACGCTCATGGCATAATCTAAATAGGAAGTTTTTAGTTCATCTTCAATATTGACTGGAACTATTTCTTTGGCCAGATCGGACATAAATTGACGGTATCCCTTAACTTATTCTTGTAGCTTGAATGATAAATATTCATCAAAACTAACATCAAAATACAAAGATTTTTATTGTTATCTTAATATTACTAATTTAGTAATCAACGCAGCATACTAGCATAAAATTTTCATATGCCATACTGCTTTATTTAATGATATTTTTTAGGCTAATTTATGTCCAATACAATGCGCATAAATTGTGCACAATCACCTTAATTTACAGACAATTGATCTATCCCCTTTGCTTAAAAAACGCTTTGGTTTAGAATCATCTCAATACTTAACCCTTTTAGATAGATTGTATTGTCCATGAATCAGACAGAAAACGTTAATCCTGAAGAAATTGAAAAATTTGAAAGTGTTGCTCACCAATGGTGGGATTTAAGCGGAGATTTTAAGCCGTTACACCAAATAAATCCTTTAAGAGTTCAATTCATTAACCAGCATATCGCTGAGCATCCAGAATATAAGCATGAAGGCATTTTCGATAAACAAGTAATTGATGTCGGTTGTGGCGGCGGCATTTTATCAGAGTCTTTAGCTAAATTAGGTGCAAATGTGACTGGTATAGATATGGGAACAGAACCTCTTAATGTGGCAAAACTTCATGCGTTAGAATCTAAATTGACAATTAATTATGAAAAAACAACGGTAGAAGATAAAGCTGCATCAAATGAAGAAGCCTTTGATATTGTAACGTGTATGGAGATGTTAGAGCATGTGCCAGATCCCGCATCTGTTGTTGCCTCGTGTTCTAAACTGGTTAAACCTGGTGGACTTGTTTTCTTTTCCACATTAAATAAAAATATTAAATCTTACTTACTTGCCATTCTTGCTGCCGAGAAGATTTTAAAACTTGTACCAGAAGGCACTCACGACCATGATAAGTTCATTCGTCCTTCGCAATTGATTAGCTGGTCAGAGCAAAGTAATTTAAAATGTATTGATACGTGTGGTATTCACTACAATCCAATTACCGAAAATCATACCCTGACCTCGTCACTCGATGTAAATTATATAATTTGTTGTCGTAAAGTTAATTCATAGTGTTGTAAAAAAGACCACAATGATTAAACAATAGCCTAAACAACATTCTAACCTAACCCTCTGATATAGAGGGTTATTTTTTTTTACAATCCTAAACTGGCTATCAATTAATCACTTAGCCGAATTTTAATAAAATATATTTCAGCTAAAAAAAATAGTGCAAAAAAATCGTTGCTTTTATCCTATTACTAAATAAATTAGCTGTAGTAGGTTAGTAAAGACTAACCGAATTTTGTTAAGTAATTTTAAGGGTAAAAATGGCCTGTTTTTCCCCTTGCAAAAAAAGCAAAACCTCATTATCTTGTGCTTATAATTATAAAAATCCCTAGATATTGTGCATTCAGTGTTCAGTTGTTATTTCAGCGCTTACAGGCCTTTTTAGGTTTAAGTCAAGTGAAGGATTTTTTCATTAGGGAACAATAACAATAATTGCGTATAGGTAATTCATGAATAATAATCTTTTTGTAACTAAACGTAATGGCGAAAAAGAAGCCATTGATTTAGAGAAAATTCACCGCGTCATTGCTTGGGCTGCAGATGGTCTTGAAGATGTTTCTGTATCACAAGTTGAATTGAAATCTCATATTCAATTTTATGATGGTATTAAGACAGAAGATATTCATGAAACCATTATTAAAGCAGCAGCGGATCTAATATCAGAAGAAACTCCTGATTATCAATATCTAGCCGCAAGGTTAGCTGTGTTTCATTTGAGAAAAAAAGCTTATGGTCAATTTGAACCACCTAAACTGTATGATCATGTCGTTAAGTTAATAGAAGCAGGGAAATATGACCAACATATTTTACAAGACTATACTGCACAAGATTTTGAGAAAATTGAAAGCTTTTTAGATCATAGTCGTGACCTCAACTTTAGCTACGCTGCGGTCAAGCAATTAGAAGGTAAATACCTCGTTCAAAACCGTGTTAGTGGTGAGATATATGAAAGTGCCCAATTCTTATATATTTTAGTTTCTGCATGTTTATTTGCAAAATATCCTGCAGAAACACGTCTACAATATGTAGAAGACTTTTATCACGCAATTTCTCAATTTAAAATCTCACTACCTACCCCTATTATGGCAGGCGTAAGAACACCAACAAGACAATTCTCATCTTGTGTACTAATTGAATGCGATGATAGCTTAGATTCTATCAATGCAACCTCAAGTGCTATTGTTAAATACGTATCACAGCGTGCTGGTATTGGTGTTAATGCTGGTCGTATTCGAGCCCTAGGTAGCACAATAAGAAACGGTGAAGCATTCCACACCGGATGCATCCCCTTTTATAAACACTTTCAAACAGCAGTTAAAAGCTGTTCTCAAGGCGGTGTTCGAGGTGGAGCAGCCACATTATTCTACCCGCTTTGGCATTTAGAAGTTGAAAGCTTGCTTGTTCTAAAGAACAACCGTGGTGTAGAAGAGAACCGAGTAAGACACTTAGATTATGGCGTACAATTTAATAAATTAATGTATCAACGCTTAATTAAAGGTGGTTCAATTACTTTATTTAGCCCAAGTGATGTACCTGGCCTTTATGATGCTTTCTTTGAAGATCAAGAGAAATTTGAACAGTTATACCTGCAATATGAAAATGATGACAATATTCGTAAAAAGCGTATTAAAGCTATAGAGTTATTCACTTTATTTGCACAAGAACGTGCGAGCACAGGTCGTATTTATCTACAAAACGTTGACCACTGTAATACTCACAGCCCATTTGAACCAACTAAAGCCGCAATACGTCAAAGTAATTTATGTTTAGAAATTGCTTTACCAACAAAGCCGATGGATGACATTAATGATGAAAGTGGTGAAATTGCACTTTGTACGTTATCTGCTTTTAACTTAGGTGCTATTGACTCTCTCGATGAACTTGAAGGTCTAGCCGATTTGGCAGTACGTGCGTTAGATAGCTTATTAGATTATCAAGACTACCCTATTGCTGCTGCAAGAAATGCATCAATGTCACGACGTACACTAGGTATAGGTGTAATTAACTATGCGTATTACTTAGCTAAAAATGGTTTATATTATTCAAACGGCAGTGCAAATAATCTAACTCATAGAACATTTGAAGCAATTCAATACTACTTGCTAAAAGCAAGTAACTTACTCGCTAAAGAGCAAGGTGCCTGCCCTAAATTTGATGAAACACGTTTATCACAAGGCATTTTACCGATTGATACTTATAAAAAATCAATTGATGACATTACCGGTGAAAAACTGCATTTAGACTGGGAAAGCCTACGTGCAAGCATTAAAGAGCATGGGGTTAGAAATTCAACTGTATCAGCCTTAATGCCGTCAGAAACATCATCTCAAATATCAAATGCAACTAACGGTATTGAGCCTCCAAGAGGTTTAATCAGCGTTAAATCAAGTAAAGATGGTGTTTTAAAGCAAGTTGTACCTGATTATAAAAACTTAAAAGATAATTATGAGTTACTCTGGAATATTCCAAGTAACGATGGTTACCTTGAATTAATTGGTATCATGCAAAAGTTTGTTGACCAAACCATTTCAGCGAATACAAATTATGATCCTTCTAAATTTGAAGGTGGAAAAGTTCCTGTTAAACAAATTTTAAAAGACATTTTAACAGCATATAAACTTGGCGTTAAAACTATGTACTATCACAACACACGCGATGGCGCGACGGATGATGTTGAGGTAGAAGACGATGGTTGTGCTGGTGGTGCTTGTAAAATATAACACTTTTTTCATTTTTAAAAACATATTCTAAAGCAGCATAAGCTCATTGCTTATGCTGCTATATAACGGCAATTTAGGATAAATAGTCATGCCTTATACTACCTTTAATCAAACACCAAATGATGCATTGTTAGAGCCAATGTTTCTTGGTAATAGCGTTAATGTTTCTCGTTATGACCAACAACGTTTCTCTGCTTTTGAAAAGCTTATTGAAAAGCAACTCTCTTTCTTCTGGCGCCCTGAAGAAATTGATGTTTCAAAAGATAGAGCTGATTGGCAAAGTTTAACAGACTCTGAAAAGCATATATTTATCTCTAATTTGAAGTATCAGACATTACTAGATTCAATGGCAGCTCGCTCAGTCAATGCTGTTTTATTACCATTAGTTTCATTACCAGAAGTTGAAACATGGGTAGAGACATGGGCTTTTAGTGAAACAATCCATTCTCGCTCATATACTCATATATTACGTAACCTGTTCACTGAACCAGGTGAAGTTTTTGATGATATTGTTGTTAACCCAGCTATCTTGAAACGTGCATCCAGTATTGCTAAATATTTTGATGATGTAATTTTGACAACGCAATTGTTGCAATCTCAAGGTGAAGGTCAATACGAAGTTGAAGGGCAAACGATTGAAGTCAACGAAAGAAAATTAAAAGAGCGCCTCTACTTAGCTGTTTGTTCAGTAAATGCTCTCGAAGCCATTAGATTCTATGTTAGTTTTGCCTGTTCATTTGCATTTGCTGAACGAGAATTACTCGAAGGGAATGCAAAGATTATCCGCCTAATTGCACGTGATGAAGCACTGCATTTAACAGGTACCCAACATATTATCAATAATTGGGCAGCCGGCAAAGATGATCCTGAAATGAAAGTCATTAGTGAAGAAATGCGCGATGCTGGTTTGCAAATCTTCCTTGATGTTGTTGAGCAAGAGAAAGAATGGGCTGAGTACCTATTCAAAGATGGCTCAATGATTGGCTTAAATGCAGAAATCCTTAACCAATACATCGAATATATCTCAAATCAACGCCTCGCTGCACTTGGTTTCGATGCACCTTTCGCAATAAAAAGTAACCCGTTACCATGGATGAACGCATATTTAGTCAGTGATAATGTTCAGGTTGCTCCGCAAGAGTCTGAAATATCTAGCTATTTAGTCGGTCAGGTTGACTCTTCTGTCGATGCTGATGACTTTGACGATTTCGACTTATAAGCTGCCAATAATCTCAGGTTTGTCTCTTTGTTCTATTATTTATTTTTAGCAATGAAGAGACAGCCCGTTACAAGCATCAACACGTTATGACCAAAATAAAGGTTCAAGGAAGAGAGCTAAATTACCTTAATAAAGAAGAAACGCTGTTAGAGTGCTTAGAAAGTGCCGATATAGAAGTCCA
>Ga0193960_1001017_pt1 | contig 11397 bp, 15 predicted proteins | sample FB_3_MG_FD_140338 | JGI IMG/M metagenome (GOLD analysis project Ga0193960, IMG submission 140338) | Microbial mat bacterial communities from the Broadkill River, Lewes, Delaware, United States - FB_3_MG | ecosystem: Environmental > Aquatic > Freshwater > River > Microbial mats | place: USA...
GAACAAAGTATGTTAAAATTAGCTAAAGCTACAAATCAAAGAATAAATTCAAATAATGAAATTATAAATAATTTAAAAAAATTAGAAAATGAAGGTTTTAATACAAATTTAGTAAAATCAATTATTTCAATTGAATCATCAGGAAAATATTCTCTAGAAGATACAACAAGATTTGAATGTCATAAATTTATCAAAAAAGAAAAAGATTCAGTTTCTTGTACAATTGAAGGTGACAAAACTTGGTCAACAGTAAAATCAGAAACTAATTACAATGCCTTTTTAGAAGCTAAAAAAATAAATGAAGATTTAGCAATAAGATCATCATCATTTGGATTATTTCAAGTTCTTGTTGATTACTCAGGATATTCACCAGCTGAATATAGTAAAAGACTTAAAACAATTGATGGACAATTTGAAATATTTAAAAAATATGTAAAAGAAAAAGGAATTGAAAACGAATTCAAACAAAAAGAAAATATTAATTATGAAAAAATAGCAATTGCTTATAATGGTAAAAGTCAACATTTACATAACTATGATTACAAAATAGAAACTGCTTACAAGTATTTCTCAAGTAAGTAAATTTAATTTTTCTCTTCAATTTTTTTCAAACCTAAAACTATATTTATAAATAAAGCAAATTATAAAATTATATGGTAAAAAAAACACCAAATAAAAAAAATACTACAAATAAAATTTTAATAGGAATTTTACTTATAGTAAATATTATTTTACTAATTTCAATAGCAAATATTCTTCCAGTAGAAAAAGTAGATAATATAAACACAGAAAAAACAGGAGAAATAAAAACAATTTCAAATGAAATTGAATTTCAAAACTTTTTGAAAGAAAAAGAAGAAAATTCTAACAATAACGGTTTTGGATATAGAAATGATATAATGATGACAAAATCTATGGCATTAGATGGAGCAGTTTCAGAATTAATTCAAAGTGATAATTCAGCTTCTGAATATTCAACAACAAACATACAAGAAAAAAATGTTGATGAAGCAGATATTGTAAAAAACGATGGAAAATATATTTATACATTAAGTAAAAATACATTAAATATTGTAGAAGCATATCCTGCAAAAAATGCTAAATTACTTTCATCAATTAAAATAAATGGATTTGCACAAGAATTATTTTTAAAAGAAAATAAACTAGTAATTTTTTCTCAGAATTATAAAGAAGAAGATTCAGTTTCAACATATGATTTCTTGCCAGAAAAAAGACAAATTCCCGTAACACAAATTTTAATATTTGATATAGAAAATAAAAAAGAAATTAAAGAAATAAAAAATTACACAATAAGTGGAAATTATCAAGAAGCAAGATTAATTGAAGATCAAATTTACTTAATCTCAAAAGAATATTCTTATAGAAATTTTTATCCACCAATTATGTATAACGGAATTGAAAGAATGCCAATGCCAAAAATTTCATATTTTGATATTCCAAATTTCAAACCAGAACAATTACATACAATTGCAACATTTAATTTAGAAGATCTTGAAAAATTATCAGCTGAAACATATATGCTTGCAAGTGGAAATACAGTTTACTTTTCTGAAAATAATATTTATATAACATATAAAAATTATATAAGTTATTTAGAAATTCAAAAAGAATCATTAAAAGAGGTTGTAATCAAAAATATGCCAAATGATGTAAAATCAAAAATAAAATCACTTGATGAAGAAGATAAAAATTATCTAGAAGATGTAACACAAATTTTAGAAAAATATTATAAAACTTTATCAGAAAAAGAATTAAAAGATTTTACAAAAAATATTGAAAAAGAATTAAATGAATTTAGGCAAAAATATGAAATAGAACATGAAAAAACAACAATTCATAAAATTGAAATTGATAAAAATAAAATTGAATACAAAACAAAAACAGAAGTTGAAGGAGATTTATTAAATCAATTTGCATTATCAGAAGACAGCAATGGAAACTTAAGACTTGCAACAACAACTTCAGTTTGGGGAGGAGAAAAATCAATTTTATATAATAATGTATTTGTATTAGATGAAAATTTAAAAACAATTGGAAAATTAAAAAACATAGCAGAAGATGAAAAAATTTATTCAACAAGATTTATTGGAGATAAATTATTTATGGTAACATTCAAACAAATCGATCCATTATTTGTAATAGATTTAGAAAATCCAAAAAATCCAAAAATATTAGGAAAATTAAAAATCCCAGGATATTCAACATATTTACATCCAATGGATGAAAATCATTTAATAGGAATTGGTCATGATACAAAAGAATCAGAGTGGGGAGGAATTATAAACGATGGAGTAAAAATATCACTATTTGATATTAGTGATTTAGAAAATCCAAAAGAGGTAGATACATTTAAAATCAAAGGAAAATACACAGATTCAATTGCATTAAATGATCATCATGCATTTTTATTTGATAAAAATAAAGAATTACTAGTAATGCCAATTAGAGAATTTGTAGGAGATGAAAAATCAATAGACTACAAACAAAGATGGATATACGAACAAAAAGCAATTGTATTAAAAGCAAATACAAAAGGATTTGAAAAACTTGGATATTTAAACCATGGAAGAGATGAAAATAACTATTGGAACTCACCAAAAGCAATTAAAAGATCTTTATTTATGGATGATAATTTATACACTATTTCAGAAGAAAAAATTCAAATAAACGATTTAAAAAACAATTTAGAAGAATTAAATAAAATAACCTTAATCAACGAAAAAGAACAAGAAGAAAACTTTGAACCAATATATTATGATTAATAAAAATTAATCTAAATTTTTAAAAAATTAAATAAACAAAAAATAAAAAGAATTAATTATTATAAATTTCTAAATCTAAAACACCAGCTTCAAGTTCTTTTCTTGCAATTTCCACATAATCTTTTTCTAAAAGAACTTTTCCCTCAGGAATTTCAATTTTAGCCTTAGCACCATTTTGTAATTCTAATGCTCTTGCAGTTAGAATTCTAGCAGTTTCAAATTTATTCATCTTATTCATTTTTATTTCCCTCAATAACTCTTAAATCTTCAATACTCAAAGTAATAGGAATTGGAACAGGAGCATTTAAAGGCTCAACAACCACTTCATCTTTACCAGGAATAACTCTGATAACTCTAGCTTGATCTCCTTTGAAAGGTCCACCAATAACTTCAACAATATCTCTTTCATTAACAACAATTTGTTCACCATCTTTTTCGAAATATTTTTCAAGTTCACCAAAACTAATTTCAGATTTAATAACTCCACGACTATTTGGAACTCCTCTTGCAATATTTACAACCTTATTCAAACTCTCAGCTTCCACAAAAATGTAACCTTTAACACTTTTAGGATTAAAAAAAGCATAAATTCCATGGTCTTCCTTTTTAGAAATAGCTTTACTTAAAGCATCCATAAACTTATCCTCTTTTCCAGGAATAGTTCTCATAATATAATATTCTCTAACAATATCAGTATTTTCCATTTTTCTAATTTATACCAAGTCCAGCTTTAACTCCAAGCCAAATCATCTCCATTACAAAACCAATCAGTCCAATTAATAAAAATCCAATAGCTACAATCTTCACAGTAGTCTTGTATTCCTTTTTAGAAGGCTTTTTAGTAACTTTCCAAACTCTTTGTATATTTTTTAAAGTTTTTTTCGTTCCCATTTATATAAAAAATAATTATTCATAATTTTTAAATGTTCTTATAAAGAATATATTTTACAATTTAAATAAATTGTAAACCAAGTTCTTCATCAACACTCTCTTCATTTAATTTTTGAGCTTTTTTCTTTCCTCTAATTTGATCAGATTTAACTCCAGTAATTACAACCATAGTCTTAACAACTTTATTTAAATCATCCATAATTTGAGCTCCCCAAATAATTTTAGCATCATCTTCTAATGTTTCACTAACTTTTGCAACAATTTTTCTTGCATCATCAAGTGTTAAATCAGGTCCACCAGTAACATTAACAAGTGCTCCTGTAGCATTTGATAAATCAACATCAAGTAAAGGATTATTTAAAGCTCTCTCAACTGATTCATCAGCACGATTTTCAGAATCTGACTCACCAAGACCAATCATAGCCATACCTCCATCAGTCATAACATTTTTAATATCTGCAAAATCTAAATTAATCAAACCATTTTTAGTAACAAGTTCAGTAATTCCTTTAACAGCATTAGTTAAAACTTCATCAGCTAACTTAAATGCAGTATGAAGTGGTAAATTAGGAGCGATTTCAAGCAATTTTTCATTTGGAATAACAATTAAAGTATCCACAAATTTTTCCATCTTTTCAAGACCATACATTGCATTTTCATATCTTCTAGAACCTTCCATTTGGAAAGGAACAGTAACAACTCCAACAACTAAAGCACCACTTTTTTTAGCCATTTCAGCAACAACAGGAGCAGCACCAGTTCCAGTACCTCCTCCAAGACCACAAGTAATAAAAATCATATCACTATCTTTCATAGCTTCTTTTAAATCATGTTCTGATTCTTTTGCAGCTTCAGCACCAATTTGAGGTTTAGCTCCAGCACCAAGTCCACGAGTAAGTTCTTTACCAATAAGAATTTTTCTATCAGCTTTAGTCTCAATTAAATCTTGAGCATCAGTATTTATTGCAATAATTTTAGCACCTTGAATACCAATTTCTGAAATTCTATCAAGTGTATTATTACCTCCTCCTCCAACACCAATTACTTTAATTCTTGCTTGGTGTTGCTTTAGAATTGCAAGTAATTCTTCATCATCTTTATTTACAGGTTTAACCCTTTCAGCTTCTGCATTTGAAAGTGCATTTTGAATTATACTATCCATCTTTTAAATAAAAACATATAAAAATTATATATATAAAATTACAACTTTACTTGTTTTTAAAGTTTTGTATTTTTAAATTATAATCTTTAATATCAGAAATAAATTCTTCTAAACTTTTTTTAAGAACATCTTGCATTTTAGCAAGTTCTTCAGGAACTGTAATTCCAACTTCTTTATCTTCAACATCAACTCTAAATAACTTTTGAGGTAATTTTAAAACATTTTCAAAAATAAAAATAATTTTTTCTTTAACATCTTCAATTTTCTCAACAATACTATATTCAACTTTAATATTTTTACCAGCTAAAACATTATTAAAATCAACCATAACACGTCCACCTACAACAGATTTAACAGTTCCAAACATTCCATTAAAATCATAAACCATACCAGGAACAGCTCTCATTTCATGTTCTGTAAAAGCGGATTTAGGAAGCATTTTAATATTTTTATTATCTCTTTTTCCATAAGCATTCTCAGGACTAAGTTCTAAAGTTCTAGTTTTATTATCCTTAACATTTAACATATCTTCATCAACAGCTTTAACAATAGCTCTTTTTCCAACAATAATAGTCATAGGACCCTTATTTTCAATTTTTAAACCAGCATCTTTTGCTTTTTTTTCATTAGTTGTTTGAACTAATTTATCATTTGCATATAAATCAAATTCAATTTTTACAAAATCGTTATTTTTAATTTCCATTTTTGTATCTATTAATATCTACACTTAAAGTATAAATACTCTATAAAATATGAAAATAAGGTTTTTTATAAATATTTGGATATTTATTTAATTTCTAAATAAGCTTTTTGTCTTAAATACATAACACGTCCACCATTATCCCAAATTCTAAGTTTCAACTCCTTATCATTTGTAGCAATAATAACTTTTTTTGATAAATCACTCATAATTTGATCATCAATATAATCAAGTTCAGAATCAATAATTTTAAAATTATAAGTTTTAAGCATAGTTAAAATTAAAGGTAAAAATTTTTTATTCTTATTTTTTTTCTTTTCAAGATTTGCAAGTTCAGAAATCGTTCCAGAATAAATAAATAAATTATAAGTTTTCCCAACTAATTTTTCAACTTCCCTGATAATATCAACTTTAAATTCAAAAGTTACAAATAAAAAATTAGTATCAAAAACAATTGGATTATCAGATTTTCTAGCAGTATGAAAATCAACATGTTCAACATCAATTACAGAATTTTCAATAGAAAATTTTTCAAATTTTTCTTCCATATAAAAAAAAAGATTCAATTATTTAAATAATTACCTTAACTAAGCTCTTTTTCCATAACCTTGACTACTCATAGAAGGAAGTTCATCTCTGTTGAAATGTTTATATGATGAAATTTTTCTATCATCAAGTTCAGTAAATAATGATGAAGAATATTTTTTATTTTCATCAAACAAGTGAACTCCACTATTTCCAGCAGCAGCGCTTCCAGGATTAAGATAAAAAATACCATCTTTTCTATGACTATCTTGAGCATGCTCATGACCATATAAAACAGCTCCATTAAATTTATTTTTAACTAAAGCTTGATGAGCAGCAAGTTCTTCAAGTCCTGCTCTTTGAGGATCATTTATTTTAGTATGTTGAATAATTGCATCAACTCCATCAAATTTCATATCATCAATTCTTGAAATTTCCTTCTTTAAATAAGTTGAAACTTTATTTTGAATCTTATCATGTAATTTTTCTAAAGCTCCAGTTTTAAATCCCATAGAAGCCCTTTGGATAGATTGTTTCATATACTTTTTAAGATCTTTTTCACCAATTCCATATTTTTCAACTTTTTTAAACAAACTCTGATATTCATCATCTTTAATAAAAAACTCATCAGCTTTTTCACGAAGTCCAGCATAACCAAATAAATTATTAAAATCAGGTCCTCCCATAAAATTACCATTAGCACTTCTAGTAATATTTGCAAGATTATACTCACCAACTTTTTTACGTTTTTCAGGAGTAATCATATATTCCCCTAAAACCTTTTCCATTTCTTCAGGAATATCATGATTTCCACTAGTCAAAACAACATGATCACCAGTTAATCCATATTTTTTAAAAATTTTTGCAATTTCTTGATATTGTTTAGAAGAATGATTTCTAATTCCTTTATCAAACAATTTTTGAATTTCAACTTTTTCTTTTCTAAAATCAAGAAGTTCAGAAGAAGTAAGACCTTGTGGTTCATAAGATCCAGCAATTAAAGCTCTTAAAATATCAATAGGACCATTACCTTGACCATTCCCTTGAAGAGCAGGATCATTTTCACGAATCATTTGTTCAGTAACACCAGCAAATCTTAAAAATTGTTTATAAATTTTAGAAAATCTACTAGCTTCATCTTTTGATAAACCAGATTTATTTAAAATAGCCTCTTCTAAAAAAGTTTCTTGACCTTCATTTTGAAAATCAAAAAAATCAGTAATAATATCTCCTGTAAGTGCTAAAATATTTTTTCCACCAAGAGCATGTTTGTGATTACCCTTTCCTGTTTCATCAGGAATAAGCATTTTATTTGTATGAAGAGTTTGAAGTATAATTCCTTCAAGTTCATAAGGTTTAGAATGAGAATCAGTAATATGAATAATTTTTCCACCATTTTTATTTTCTTCATCAAAAACATCAAATCTTTTCTTACTTTGTTTACTTTCTAAAGTATGTGGAAATTGATGTCTAATTTCATCATTATTTTTCATAATATGTTCAAAAAGTTTTGGTTCAATAATACCTCTTTGTTGAAGTTCTTGAAGTTTAGATAATTGTCCATCATTAAGTTCAGTTCCAGAATTAAAATTATTTTGAATATCATTCATTAAATTATTTCTATCTTTTTCAATTTCTTGTGCAAAATTAGAATAAACTTGCTTTTCTTCATCTGTTAAAGAATTAACATCTCCATTATTTTGTTGTAATTTTTTAATTGCACTTTCTAGAATTTGTTGCTCATTTTCAGCCATATATAAAACTAAAACAAAAAAACTATATAAACTTTATTATTACAAAAACAAAAAATAAAAAAAATTATTCCTTTTTACCTTGCTCAAAATTAATTTGAGGAAGAGGAATTGGAGAAGGTAAATTTAAACTATCAGCAAGTTCTAAAACTTTAATTGCAGTCTTATTATAAATAAACTTAAAAATAACTTCACTTACCATATCATTTAATTTTTTATCAGTATCCCATTGTTTTTGAACTTCAGAAATAATTTCAGAAGTATCAGCATAAACAACATCACCATCAACTTGAACTTTTCCTAAATCTTGACTATAAATAACTTCAAAACTAAAAAAAACCTTCAAAACATCACTTTGACTATTAGCCAAATTAATATTAGAACTCTCAACACCTTTAATATTAATATTATGTTTAATCTCAATTCCTCCCTCAGGACTCACAGGATTTCTAACACAATTAAACTTTGAAAAACTAAATCCAACAATTGCCATTTTTTTTAATATATAAAATAAATCTAATCAAAAATAAAATAAACTAAATTTATTCTACTTTTAATTCACTAAGTTTTTTCTTAATATCAGTTAATGATTTTTTAAGAATTTTCTTAGCATCTCCTTTTTTAACTTTAAATAAGAATTCTGTTTTATTAACTAAATGATGCTCTTTGTATACACCAACAACATCAGTCTCAGACATTTCTTCTAAATATGTCTTTAATAAAGAAAAAGTAGTCTCTTCATTTGAATCAACCAAAATTCTCACAACTTCTTTTTCTCCTGTAATCTCTTTGATTTCCATTTTTATTTTTTATAAAAAATTAAACATAAAAATCCTAAAAAGGATATCTATATTTATTCAAGACTAACAGTCTTAAATTCAAAAGCTTTCAAAGGGAAAACTTTTTTAACTTCGTTTCTAAATCCAGATTGTAATTTACCCATAGCAACTGCTTGAATAAATTCTTCACTAGTTTTAGAAGCAGCTTCAATAGCAACTAATTCCTTAATTTTATCACGAATAGCAGTTAAAACCAACTTGCTAGTTGAACTCTTTGTAATTACAAAAGGTTTAACTCTTAACTTTTTACCATCTTTTGTTGGAATAACAAAACTATCTTCAACTAAATCAGAACCAGATTTAACAAATCTACTCAAATAATAAGCAATTTGTTCATATTTAACAACTTCAGTTTTACAAACACCAGAATCAACTTCATTAATCTTAAAAGTCATTCTAACATTTTGATTTTTCATACTTCCAGTAACGTACATTAAATTCATCTTTAAAGTTTTACCTTCAAGTGCTTTTAAATCACTAACTTCAGCATGACCTAAACTAATTGAATTAAAAACTTCTGGAGCCTTATATTCAATAGGAAATTTTCTCTTAACTTTTTTAACCTTAGATTTTACTACAACTTTTGCCATTTTACTTCATACTCCAATTGCTAGCAATTCTACCAGTCTTTTTGTAATACTTTGATAATCTACCAATCTTTGATTCAATCAAATGTAAACCTCTATTGTTGTGTTTATCTCTTGTATTAAATTCTAAATGTTTCTTTAATTTATGAGCTTTTTCAACTAATGCTTGTAAATCTTCAGGTAAATTAGCAGTTAATTTATTTTCTTCAATAATTTTACTAACAGATTTTCCAGTTAATTTTTTAACATCAGGAATTCCATAACTATCTCTTAAAGTCATTCCAATTAAACTAGGCTTCATATCGTCTTTTGCAAAACCGATAACTAAAGCTTCAACTTCTTTAGGCTTAAATGTCACAAAGGACATATCAGCATTTACTGGTTTTGAGGAACCAGATTTTCCTTTTACTCTTGCATGTATTCTTGCCATTTTCAGGTATAATATTGTTTTTTAAACAAACATATCCTATAGATTATAATATAATCTCTAGTATACAAACTGCTTGCTACTAAAAAATAATAAAATGTTCTTTATAAAGGTTGTGGGTTTGAAAAAAGTAGTTACTTGAAAATAATATATTGAAAAAGTTTAAAAGTATATGTTTTATAGAACTCTATAATGAACAAAATAAATGAATTTCAAGAATTTTGTAAAGATTTTAGTTATGCAATTACAAATGAAAACTTAAAAAGTATATATTATGGATTAGAATTGAATAAAAAATCATTTTTTAAAAAAACAGGACTTGTAATTAATGGTTCAGGAGATCAAGGACTTGCAATTTTATCAAGTAATAATATAAAAAAAATATTTTTAGCAGATATAGATAAAAGACAATTTAATGTAACTTCTCATAAAATAAATTTAATTAAAAATAAAAAATATGAAGAATTTAGAAATGTTCAAATTTTTGGAGAATCAGATGGTTGTTTTCAATACAAAATAAAAGACAAAAAATTAATACAACATCAATTAAATAAAAGAAACGCTTTTTTTTCAAATGAAAGATTGGATATAATTAGAAAAAATTTACATAGATTAGAATTTGTATTAGGAGATATGTTGAATTTTGATTTTCAAAATGAAAAATTTGATTTTGTCTATTTTTCAAATATTATATCATCAAAAGGATATCAAGTAGTTTCAAATGATTGTGATTTTACATATTTTCTTGATGGAAAAGATATTTTAATTAATAATTTTAAAAATAATTTAAAACCAGATGGTTTGATTTATTTGACAAATTATCATTCACTTAATGAATTTTTGACTAAAAAATCATTATCTCAGGAAAAAGTATATTCATCATTATTTAAATATGATAAAAGACTTAGTAATTTAGCACAAATTGGAGAAAATTATAGTTTAGGAATGTGGAAACCCGGTATAATTAGAAAAAATAGAAAATTCAAAAAACAACCTTTAGCAGAAGATAATAATTTGTTTGATGAAGAAAAAACTATCGATGATGACATATTTTGTTTATATCAATAATATTATTATAAAGGTTTCAATTCTCCTGTAATTTTATTAATTTTTGCTTCAGCATCAGGACCAATTGCAACACAAGTTTTACTTCCAGCTGCAATTTCAGTTCTACCAGCATCACGAATTAAACTCGCATTTAAATCATTTTCAAGCGCTAGTTCATAATATTTTACAAGTTCTGCTTCAGTTTCAACTTTTAGAGCGATTTTTTTCATTCCCATTTCACGCCAAGCTTTTAATAATTTTTTATTTGTTGATAAAACTGCATCAACTGATGCGTGAGCTGCTTGAGCTGCAATTTTTCCTTTTGACATTTTAAGGTCTGCTCTCACTAAAATTACTTGTTTTAATTCTGCCATAATATAATAAAACTCTTCATATTTAAAAACATTTATAAAAAATGAAAAAAGATTAATAACAGAATGTTTATAAGGTAAATATTTGTTTTATTAGTATGACCGTTTTAATTATAGTTGATGTAAATGGAGATGAAAAACAAATAAACTCTTTTTTCCATAAAAAAGAAGAATTTATCTCTTTTTTAGACATTTTAGCAAAAAAAATAAATAAAAATAAAAATAATTTTAAAATCATATTTCTTCCAAATATGCATTCAATGCCTCCTGAATAAAAAAACTTACTTATTACAAAAGAAGAAGATTTTGAAAAA
>Ga0193960_1001021_pt1 | contig 11386 bp, 11 predicted proteins | sample FB_3_MG_FD_140338 | JGI IMG/M metagenome (GOLD analysis project Ga0193960, IMG submission 140338) | Microbial mat bacterial communities from the Broadkill River, Lewes, Delaware, United States - FB_3_MG | ecosystem: Environmental > Aquatic > Freshwater > River > Microbial mats | place: USA...
AATTAGCAAAAGCATCTGTTGTCGGTAGCACTTCCAAACTCACTTTGGCTTTTAGCTTTATTTCAGCTGTATCATCGTATTGCAAACGTGCAACATAGCGAATGCAGGCATTTTGTTCGTTTGCCTCTTGCAGTTTTTCAGCAAAGAAATCATCTAACGCTGCTGCTTGTTCTAAAAACGCTTGGGTCGATAAACCTTGTAAAGGCTCAGGCACTAAATTTTGACAAGCTATATCATCAAGAGATAACTCAAAGCCCGCCTTTCTAGCCAGAATGAGTAACTTACGCTGAACATCTCTACCAGATAAATCTTCACGAGGATCTGGTTCGGTAATTCCTTGGGACAAAGCATCAAGCAGTAAACTTGAAAAGCTCGTGCTGCCATCATAAGTTTCAAATAACCATGATAGAGTCCCAGAGAAAATACCCGCTATTTGATTAATTTCATCACCACTTTGACGTAAATCATCAATGGCAAAATTTATTGGTAAACCCGCACCTACGGTTGTATTGCCTAACCAGAGACTATTATGCTCTGCCGATAGTTTCTTTAAACTGTTAAAGTGTGCAGTTGGACTGGAGGCTGCCCATTTATTAGCGCCAATTACATGTATACCTTGGGCGAAAAATTGCTCGTATAACAGGCTAAATTCTTCGCTTGGCGTGATATCTACAACAATCAATTCATCGTAAGGATGATGGCTTAACCAAGAAAGCAGCTGTTCATGATCATAGCCTTGTGCTTCTTGCTCAAACAAAGTCATTGCTTGGCTAACATCTAAACCGTCATTATTAATCAATGCTTTTGATGATGACAATAAGCCAACTAAGTGAGTATTTTCCAACGCATAAACACGGTTTAATTGTGCAGGTAATAACTCCAAAAAGCGCTGACCAATATTACCAAGGCCGGCAACAACTAATCCGATATGACGAGCATCTTTAGTCATATCATGATGAACGTTATTCAATAATTCAGTAGTACACGGTTCAGTAAGCACTGCAATAACACTATGGCCATTATCACTATTAACAAGGTGCAAAGGTTTTGTTGATTTCAATGAACGTTTAAAACGTGCTTTAATATCACCGCGCTCTGCCACTTTATGGCCTACGGTGGCAATAATTGCTACAGGTTTAAAAGTAACTTCAGTATCGTGACTTGCTAGCCATTGGCTTAACGCCTTTTGCTGTGATTGGTTAATCACCATAAAACCTTGCTTATCATTGCTACAAATTGGTGAAAAAGTTTCACAAGCCTTGGCGCAAGCTTCCCCTAGAAAGCTTTCAGACTGAGCAATCAATAAATCATTTAAATAGGTTACTGATAACTCTTGTTTAGCTATTTGGCCAAATTTCCCTATTTCAGTACCGATCACTTCTGAGTCAAAACTACTAGCTACATGTAAGTGTGTATGATGGTCAGTAGTTTGGTTAACTAAAGGAAGTAAAGTTTTAGCATGAAGTACTGGGTTTCCTAAGCGCCCCAATTCTTTAGCGACACCATTTGGCAAGCGATGTAACTTTCTAGCATTAGGTACAATACGAGGATCTGCACTATAAATACCATCGACATCAGTCCATAAAGTAACATTACTTGCCCTCACTAACGAAGCCACAATGGTCGCAGAATAATCACTACCATTTCGTCCTAGTGTACAAGTATGTCCTTGCTCATCTCTACAAATATACCCGGTGATGACAGCAAGTTTTCCAAATTGTTTTCTTTGCCTTAATTGCGCGGCACTTTTTGCTGAATCGACTCGATAATGTGTTTCATTATCTATCACTAAAAAATCGCGCGAGTCGATACTATTACTTGGGCACACTTTTTCATTCAACAATGCGGATAAAAGGCGTGCCGACCACAACTCACCATAAGCTAAAATATCATTGTGATGTGCAGCTAAGTTACCTGATAGCCAAGTAGTGAGCTGTTCAATATCAGCCTCTAACGCATGAGTTAACTGACGCGCGTTATTGGCATTCAACAAATCATTGATCAATAACTCTTGCTGTTGTTTTATAGTGTTCAAAGCGTGCTCTAACGGCCTTGGATCTTGCTCTTCAAGTGCCGTATCACGCTGTTCTTGCGCAAGCTGATATAAAGCGAATAAATTATCTGTTGTATCACCATTGGCAGAAACTACTACCACATCATTTAATTGGCAGTTTTGACGGATAATCTCTAAAACACGATTTATGCATTGTGTTGTTGCTAAAGAACTACCACCAAATTTGTGTACTTGCGTAGCATGCTTTGCTAGTTGATTATGTGCAACAGCCTCAACATGTTCATCAATTGCATTAGCTTGTAATTGCTCGGTTATCATTTTATTCCCTTACCTACTGCTGCTGACTGACGGCTAAACCGTGCTTTAAATCGGCAATAATATCATCAATATCTTCAATGCCGACAGAAATACGAACAAGTGACTGCGTAATACCTGCCTCCAACTGTGCTTCAATCTCCATTCCTGCATGGGTCATAGTTGACGGGTGGCTGATTAAACTTTCAACACCGCCCAATGATTGAGCTAGGGTAAATAACTTCAAATTGGCAAATAATTTTTTAACAGCTTCAACACCGCCTTTGATTTCAAAACTTAACATTGAACCAAAACCTGCTTGTTGTTGCTTAGCAATATCATGGCCTGGGTGCTCTTCAAAGCCAGGGAAATAAACAGAAGAAATTGCACTATGATTTTTTAAGAATGCCGCAACTTTTTCGGCATTTTCTTGATGTTGCTTCATACGAACAGGTAAAGTTTTTAACCCACGCAAGGCCAAAAAGCTATCAAATGCACTGCCCGTGATACCGATACAGTTTGCCCACCATGCTAGCTCTTCACCTAATGCCTTATCTTTAGTTACCAAGACACCACCTACAACATCACTGTGACCATTAATGTACTTCGTGGTTGAATGAAAAACGATATCTGCGCCTAAAAGCAATGGCTGCTGCAAAGCAGGTGACAAAAAAGTATTATCAACAGCAACTAAAGCGCCAGCTTCATGGCAAGCCTTTGTTACGGCAGCAATATCGACAATACGTAATAATGGATTACTGGGTGTTTCAACTAACACCAATTTAGGCTTATTTGCTAATGCCTGTTCTAAGGCGTCTGTATCATTTTGATCCACGACTATTAGCTTAAATTGCCCACGCTTAGCAAGATGTGTGAAAAGCCTATAACTGCCACCATAGCAATCATGGGGAATAACCACGGAATCGTTTGTTGATAAAAGCTGACAAATTAAGTGGACCGCTGACATACCTGTACTTGTAACAATCCCTACAGAGCCTTGCTCTAATTCAGCAATAACCTCTGCAAAAGTCGATCTGGTTGGATTGCCAGTTCTAGAATAATCAAATTCACGCTTTTCATTAAAGCCTTTAAGCGAATAAGTACTAGATAAATGAATAGGCGCGACAACAGCACCATGGTGCTCATCTGTATTTATACCTGCTCTAACTGCCGAAGTTGCTATTTTGTTAGTCGACATGTTGCTCTCCACTTATCTAGTTCTGTTCACTTATTACGAATAAAAGCCCAAAATCACGTCTAGATGTTTGGACGTCTATAACTCTAAACGGTTTAACTATTTGGGTCAAGATATTTTAGACTTCTAAACTTCTACTTGACTCACTTTGTTCACAAGGTAAAATCTACACTTGAGATTATAAGTTATTACAATACACACTAAAAAATAGAGGAATATCCATGGCTAAGTGGAATGGCGAATATATAAATCCCTATGCCGAGCATGGTAAGAAAAGCGAACAAGTAAAAAAGATCACCGTTTCTATCCCTTTACGTGTATTAAAAGTATTAACAGATGAGCGCACAAGACGCCAAGTTAATAATCTTCGCCATGCAACAAACAGTGAATTGTTGTGCGAAGCTTTTTTACATGCTTTTACCGGTCAACCGTTACCTGACGATGAAGATTTAGCTAAAGATAATGATGAAAAACTGCCTGCCAGTGTTCGTCGTTTACTTGAAGCTCAAGGTATTACTGATTTTAGCGCTTATGAATCTGAAGACGATTAACATCACACTTTAAATTCATTTTTAAAAGATTACCTATTAACCGTGTCAATCTGCGTTTTAGCAAAGCTGATTAACACGGTTTTTTTATTTCAATTATCGGTTACTACTATATTAATTACACTTATTGATGGTAGTATTTTAATCACACTGTTAACAGAAAAGTAACATGTCATCATTAGGGACACATCAATGAAAACTCAACATATTTTCGTTATTTTATTCGTGCTCAGCCTCAGCGCATGTCAATCAGCCTACTACTCAGCTATGGAAACAGTTGGGCAACATAAGCGCGACATTATGTTAGACCGTGTCGAGAATGCTCAAGATGCGCAAAAAGATGCACAAAAGCAGTTTAAATCAGCGCTTGAGCAACTTTCAGAACTCATTACGTATGATGGTGGTGATCTTGCTGAGCAATATGAAGCGACCAAAGAGCAGTACGATGCGAGTAAAGAAGCGTCAGAAGAAGTGGCACAAAGAATTGCTAGTATTGAAAATGTAGCAGAAGCTCTCTTTGATGAGTGGCAAGATGAAATTGAACAATACAGTAGTAACTCTCTTCGACGTCAAAGCCAATCTAAGCTTAAAGATACACAACGCAAGTACCGCTCTTTAATAAAGTCTATGCATAGAGCGCAAGACAAAATGTCTCCTGTGCTTGCCGCACTAAAAGACAATACTCTGTACTTAAAGCATAACCTCAATGCTCGTGCCATTGGTGCTTTACAAGGAGAGTATAAAAGCATTAAACGTGATGTTGAAGTGTTAATAAAAGAAATGAATGTTGCCATTAATCAATCGGAAGAATTCATCGAATTACTTCAAGTTGAGCAATAACATTAACTACAAAATTATCGCATAGGGTTAAACGATGTCTTCTACTGATAGCGCTCAAAAAGTACTTGAGCAGCCTAGCTTACTATTAAAAGATGAAATTGATCAGGTAGCACAATGGTACCAAGTGGTAATTGATTATCTCACCAATTACAGCTTTCAGCTCATTGGTGCTTTTATCATCTTCGCTATTGGTTATTATTTTTCTGGCAAAGTTTCTAAGTGGGTATTAAGTCTTTGCCAAAGACAAAACCTTGATATTACTTTAAGTCAGTTTTTATCAAATACCACAAAGATGCTTATGGTTATCCTAATAACCATTGTAGCTTTAGGCAAACTTGGTATTAGTGTCACACCATTCATTGCAGCAATTGGTGCTATCTCATTAGGGGCTGGTTTAGCCTTACAAGGGTTACTTGCCAACTACGCAGCTGGCTTTAACATTATTATTATTCGACCATTTGTTGTTGGTGATACCATTACGGTGCAAGGAGTGACGGGTGTCGTTAAAGAAGTGTTGCTTGCCTATACTGTTATCGTTGATAAAGATAACGTCGATATCACCATTCCAAATAAGCATATTGTTGGCGAGGTACTACATAACTCCAAACACGATTCATTATTAGAGTTAAATGTCGGCATTGCTTATAAGCACAATCCTCTAGAAGTTATTGAGCTTATCAAAGCTGCAATCATCAAGTTAGACATTGTAGGTGAGCAAAAAGCCTTACAAGTAGGTATTGATGAATTTTCTGACAGCGCTATTACCATTGCGGTTAGGCTATGGACACCAACAATCTCCCTCTTTGATAACAAATATAAAGCTTATGAGGCAATATATTTAGCGCTTCAACAAGCCAATATTGAGATTCCATTCCCGCAACGTACATTGCATATAGCGACTAACTTATCCGAGGAAAATATTGTCAATAATGGATAATAACAATGAGCTGTTTAGTCATAATAAGCAGCTCACTTCATCTCCTTTTCACCCTATTACATTTAATCATAAGCAGTTCTATATTAAACGTGATGATCTACTACACCCATATTTCTCAGGTAATAAAGCAAGAAAATTTGCCTATTATTTAAACCATAATTTTAACGCTATCAGTAAAGTTATTGGTTATGGCTCTGTGCAAGCCAACTCATTATATTCTTTGGCTGCTCTAGCCAAGCTTAAAAATTGGCACTTAGATTTTTACTCTAAACCTATACCTAAGTGGCTCAAAGAAAATCCCATTGGAAATTATGCAGGTGCCCTATCATTGGGGGCAAATATAATTGAGGTAGAGACATTAACCACTAATTTAGAAGATTATGTAGCCAAAAAAACACAGCAGTTAAGCAACTCTGAATTATTTATCCCAGAAGGGGGAAGATGTCATCAAGCAAGTTCTGGTGTCGAATTACTTGCCATGGAGATTATCCGAGATTGCAACGAACATAAGCTTGAAAACCCCATTGTAATGCTACCTGCTGGTACAGGTACCACCGCTTTGTTTCTTCAACGCTTCCTACCTTATCAAGTGATAACCTGTGCTTGTGTGGGTAAAAAAGAATATTTAGAACAGCAGTTTGAAGAGCTTGAGCCTAATCCAACAAAATGGCCATACATCATTTCTACTAACAAAAACTATCATTTTGGCAAGTTATATCCGGAGTTTTTTAAGCTATGGCAAGATATTAAGCAGCAAACTCAAATTGAATTTGACTTACTTTATGATCCTTTGGGCTGGCTGAGCTTACAAGAGCATTTGAACAATAAGCCGACTGAAAGGCCTATCGTTTATATTCACCAAGGTGGTTTAAAGGGCAATGAAAGTATGTTGCCTAGATATCATCGAAAGTACCCAACATAAAAAAGCCGTGTTATAAACACGGCTTTCATAATACTTTGTTCACGAATAGCGCTTACTTATGGTAAGGCTTACTTAGTCTATGTACCGACTCAATAAAGTGACCTGCATGCTCTGGGTTCACATCAGGGTGAATACCATGTCCTAAGTTAAAGACATGTCCTGTACCTCCTTCACCAAAGCCAGCTAATATTTTTGACACTTCTTGTTCAATACGCGGTAATGGTGCATATAACATTGAAGGGTCCATATTACCTTGTAACGCCACTTTATCACCAACACGTGCTTTTGCTTTTTCAATATCGATAGTCCAATCAAGGCCTACTGCATCACAACCTGTTGCAGCAATATCTTCTAACCACATACCACCATTTTTGGTAAATAAAGTCACTGGCACTTGACGACCTTCATTGTGACGAGTTAAACCATCAACAATTTTAGCCATGTATTGTAGTGAGAATTCTTTATAGTCACGTGGAGATAACACACCACCCCAAGTATCAAATACCATCACTGACTGAGCGCCCGCTGCAATTTGGGCATTTAAGTAACTGATAACAGAGTCAGCCAACTTATCAAGTAACAGGTGTAATGTTTGCGGCTCTGCAAACATCATCTTTTTAATTTTTGTGAAACCTTTTGAACTACCACCTTCAATCATATAGGTTGCTAGTGTCCACGGGCTACCCGAAAAACCAATGAGAGGCACTTCACCTTTTAGTTCTTTACGAATAGTACGCACAGCATTCATTACATAACCCAATTCATCTTCTGGATCAGGCACGGCAATCTTATCAACATCCGCTTTACACGTTATCGGACGTTCAAATTTTGGTCCTTCGCCTGTTTCAAAGTAAAGGCCTAAACCCATGGCATCAGGAATGGTTAAAATATCACTAAATAAAATTGCTGCGTCTAAAGGAAAACGGCGTAACGGCTGAATAGTTACTTCACAGGCTAATTCAGCATTTTTACACACTGACATAAAGTCGCCAGCATCTTTACGAACTTCACGATACTCTGGTAAATAACGACCTGCTTGGCGCATCATCCATACCGGCGTGTAATCTACAGGTTGCTTTAATAGCGCACGTAAATAGTTATCGTTTTTTAATTCTGTCACCAAGAAATCCTCTTAACTTTTATTTGCTTATTTCATGTTAGATTACTGTTGAATTGTAATAAGTAAAATAACCTAGCCTATTGGCATCATTTAATATGCGCACAGTTTAACACTGAGAATCATTTTGATCTATGCGCCAAATCAACAGACCATAAATCTTCTATAAAATAATGCATTTAAAAAACTTTTTATATTCATTTTATACTTGTATTTATCCAACTTTTTTTTAATCAACAACTTATCTTTCTCTCTTTTAAAAACAACCTATATACGAAGAAAGTCGTGGAGTTTATGCTCTATTAAAGTTGTTGCAGCGGCAAAAATGGTTTGTTATAAAATGTCTGCGCTACACAAAAACAATAATAATAAAGTATTAATAACTAATAAGAAGCTAGTTTAACTAGACCATAATGCGAGCATTTCAAGCCTTTCTCTTTGAGAAAGGCTTTTTTATTTGTGGAATAAAAAGATTAAGGAGTTAGTTGACCTTTCGGAGGAAAAACAACCAGAACTTGTCCAAGCACATGTTCCTTACTTACCGGCCCTAATTTCTCTATGGGCAAATTAGATTTTTGCCAAGCTTTTAACCAAAGCAATCCATTTCGATCAACTTTTGCTAAAGTCCTTACAATAATTCCATACCTAGGATGAAACACTTTCAAAATGCTTCCCTCTTTCAATGGTCTTAACCTAAACCAAGGGACAACAAAGACAAAGCTATTTTCAGGAATGTGTGGTGTCATTCCTGACCCTGTAATTTTACAAAAATGAAAACCTAACATTGTTAACCCCTACAACCTAATCAGCGGCTTTAATAGCTCAGCAGTTTGTTGATTACCTTCTACTCTAGTTACAGTGATACGAACTTCTTTCCCCGTATGCACTTCAGGAATAAAGAATACTTTACTTAACATTGAAATAAGTTGATAAAACATAAGTCACCTTTTTATAAATCTTTCGTGCCACTAATCTCTCTGATAACAAGTGAAATTGAGATCACAATAATCGGTAATAACCACAATAGAGGGTATAAACTAACATTCTCAGTGGTGTGGTCGTGTTCCATATAGCCAAACCTCAAAAAACCTGCAAGTAACATATTCACCGCCACTATTTTTATCAGCCAATGCATAGTCATAACTCCTTTATTTCTTGCTGTGCTAAAACTCTCTAAACCTCAAATGAGAATGATTCTCATTATAGTAAAATTAATATCAAAGTAAAGGGAATATTATTAATCATTAAAATATAAGCCATAACTGATAACCTCTTGCATAGCAATTAACTTAGTTATACCGTTAATGAACAGCCCTATATGAAGTATTAACCTATGAATAAACCACAACGTGACATCACACTACGATTTCTCGCAGAGCCTCAAGATGTAAATTTTGGCGGTAAAGTGCATGGCGGTGCAGTAATGAAATGGATAGATTTAGCCGCCTATGCCTGTGCAGCCGGTTGGAGTGGTCGATACTGTGTTACCGCCTACGCAGGTGGCATTCGTTTTGTAGCACCGATTCATGTTGGTAGTTTAGTTGAAGTAGAAGCTAAGGTAATCTACACGGGCAACTCTTCCATGCATATTGCCCTTGAGGTTAATGCTTGCGATCCTAAATCGTTAAACAGACGCTTAACAACGCATTGTATTGTGATTATGGTTGCCGTAGATCAAAATGGACAATCCGAGCAGGTACCACAATGGGTACCAGAATCTGAAGCAGATAAGAAACAACATGCCTCGGCGATCAAATTAATGGAAATGCGCAAACAAATTGGCGACGAAATGCAAATATTTGTCGAGTAACTATTTGTTTTTCTCCTCTATCCACTGTGCCATATATTTGGTGCTTTTATGATGATGATGATTAAGCATGCTACCAATAAAGTTATGTTCTCGGTGGCTGCTAATGTTATCAATTAAGCTGTTCAAACGTTGAGTCAGTGCTAAATAGGTACTTTGTTGATTAAACTGCTGTTTAGCGTTTTTCGGGCCCAATACACTTGCAGTGTGCCATAGCTCTTGGTCTTTATAATGAGCAACAGCCTGCTCAACGTAGTGATTAACCTCATTTTCTACAGCGCCAGCCCAAGACAAATGAGTTTGCATGCCTTCACTACCTATGTCAGTTGTTATGGAAGGAGTAGCACAAATCATTGCCTCTGCAAGTTTACCTTTTATACCAGCACCAAAACGCAAAGGAGCCAAGCACACTTTAGCTTGTTGCATAGCACCAATCGCATCATCTACCCAACCTTTCACCAAAAACCCTGTTTTTTCATCATGCAATGCGGTGGCTTTAGGGGGAGGATAAGCACCATAAATATGAAGTTCAGCATTGGGTAATTGTTTTCGAATTAATGGCCATATTTGTTGTTTCAACCACAGAACTGCATCCCAATTGGGTGCATGCCTGAAATTACCAATGGCCATAAAATGGCTTCGCTCTTCAAAGCTTGGATTTTTTTGTGATAACTGCTGCTCGTTCAGCATAAAAGCACAATGATGCATTAAGGATTCATCCACCTTAAATAATCGCTTTAATAAAGCTATTTCGACCGTTGAAATCATTAAACTTAAATCACAGCGAAAGATGGCCGCAACCTCACGTTTAGCCATATCGGAGCGTAAAAGATCGGTGTCTGTTACTTCTCTATTTTGTTTGAAAGCATCATGGCGAGCATGCCTTAGAGAAAATAAATCTTCAGTATCCAAAAGCTTAATAGCATTAGGGCACTGTTCACTCACTCGCCAGCCAAACTGCTCTTCCATCATAAAGCGGTCGAACATCACCATATCGGGCTGTAGCTCAACTATAAAATCATCAAAACTATGACAATTAAGCGCTATTGACTGTTTATCAACTCCTATTGCTGCCAAGTCAACCATATGCTCTGTAACCTGTGCCGGGCTTGCAAATGTAACTCGATAATTTTGCTGCTGAAAGTAGTGAATGAGTTGCATCATACGACTACCTGCCGCTGATGAATTGGGCTCTGGCCAAACATAACCAATAATAAGCAGTGTTTTCATTTCAGTTGATATTCGTTGTTGTCGATGATTATTTAAATAAGTTATTCATAAGTGGTATGAGCAAAAAAAAGCCGTTAACCTCAGTTAACGGCTTTTATTTTAACACAGTAACTTAACTGATTACTTACCCGTTGCCTGATCGCCTACTTCTGCTACCGGCTCGGCTTTTTGAATTTCAAGTAATTCAATTTCAAATTCTAATACAGAGTTACCTGGAATACGTGGAGGATTACCACCTGCGCCATAAGCTAAATCTGAAGGAATAGTGAATTTGTATTTAGAACCCACTGGCATTAATTGAACACCTTCAGTCCAACCTTTAATAACACGATTTAATGGGAATACAGCTGGTTCATTTCTGTCGTATGAACTATCAAACGTTTCGCCATTTAAGAAAGTACCACGGTAATGAACAGTAACAGTATCTGTTTCAGATGGTTTTTCACCATTACCTTCTTCAAGTACTACGTACTGAATGCCTG
>Ga0193960_1001022_pt1 | contig 11372 bp, 9 predicted proteins | sample FB_3_MG_FD_140338 | JGI IMG/M metagenome (GOLD analysis project Ga0193960, IMG submission 140338) | Microbial mat bacterial communities from the Broadkill River, Lewes, Delaware, United States - FB_3_MG | ecosystem: Environmental > Aquatic > Freshwater > River > Microbial mats | place: USA...
CGAAACCCACCACAAGATGAGATTTCTTTAAAGGGTCGTGGGAGATTACCACGTTGATAGGCTATAGGTGTAAAGGCAGTAATGTCATAGCCAAGTAGTACTAATAACCCATAGGCTTTTATGTCGACTTTTATTACTTTTTTTGATTATTAAGATATTATTTTTTCAGTGTGTCAACACATAGGGGTAGTTCCCCAAACAACTTAAGGTGGTTATAGCGATAGGGCTCACCTCTTCCCATCCCGAACAGAGAAGTTAAGCCTATCAGCGCAGATGGTACTGCCACTGGTGGGAGAGTATGTCACCGCCTTTCTTTTGAAAAACCTTCAATTTAATTATTGAAGGTTTTTTTTTCAAAGAAATTAAACCATTCAATTTGATCTTTTAAAAAGATTTAAAATCATAGGGATAGTTCCCCAAACAACTTAAGGTGATTATTGCAATAGGGCTCACCTCTTCCCATCTCGAACAGAGAAGTTAAGCCTATTAGCGCAGATGGTACTGCCATTGGTGGGAGAGTATGTCATCGCCTTTCTTTTGAAAAACCTTCAACTTTTGTGTTGAAGGTTTTTTTTGCATTCTATTAAAACATGTTAGGTTAGAACTATTACTTGAATTTCTATCTGAAAAATTAAAAGATGTGCCTAAAATTAAGTTTAAGTTAAGTATTATAGTTTGAAAAAATTCAATAGTGATATTGAATTTTTTAAGCTAGATTATCTATATCCAAATTGATAGTTAAATAATTGAGGAGGGAGGAGTTAATAACTTACCACTGAGTTTATTCAATTGGGCAGCTTTTTTATAAGTTTTAAAAGTATTATTTAAGTAATTTAATCATTCTGTCCTTATTTTTTATACTCGATAAATGGAGCAATGCTACAACAGGTGAAAATTTCTTAAATTCTTAGTGATAGCCATTTGGCTTTTTCAAAATTTCATTTATGGTAAGAATTTGTTCGAAATATCTTATAAAGAATAGTTGGTTTTGTTAAAATTAGAATATAACATATAGAAATAACAAAGTATGAGAACTAAATTTCTATTCAAAAGAGGGTAAAATGTAGTTATAATATAATGCTCAATTATCCTTGTAACTGATTGTAAACAAATATGATAAATATGAAAGGTTGGGATATAAATGGTATGAGTTTGTTATGAATCTATGAAAAACATGTATATTTATATATATAAACCAAAACTAATCTAATGAAACAGCAAAATTTTAAAAACCACAGACAATGGGTTGTAGGTTATCATTTTATCACTTTTTTCGCGATTTTAGCCTTGATTATTGGAGCAATTAGAAATCTCTTTTACTATTCGGATGAAAATATGTATTCAGGATCATTGATAGTCTTAATGGCATTTATTTTATTATTTATTTTTTATTTTATAAGAGTTTTTGCCTTAAGAGCTCAAGATAGAGCTATAAAGGCAGAAGAAAATTTCAGACATTATTTACTGACAAAAAAAACATTGAGTGATGCTTTAACAATGCGTCAAATTATTGGTTTAAGATTTGCATCAGATGAAGAGTTTCCTGAATTAGTAGAAAGAGCTGAAAAAGAGAGTCTTTCTGAAGATGATATAAAAAAAGCTATTAAGAATTGGAAACCAGATTTGTATAGAGTATAATTTATAGATCAAAAAACCTCATTTTTAAATGAGGTTTTTTTAGGGGTATTTTGGACTAAAACAGTCAATTTTGTTTCGGAAGTTGACTCAATTCTTTAAGTGCTCGTATTTTTAAGGTAATTGTTGCTATAATAAAATAGACAAAAGTTAATATCCATAAATTAATCCATTCCTTTATTATTTCAGGAAAAGAAGCATTCATTTGAGTAAGTTTTACAAAACCATTAATTCCATGAGTAGATGGAATAAAATTTGATACTATTTGATAAAAGTTGGAAAAACCTTCCTTCGGAAAAGAGAGTCCACTTAGCATTAGGGAAGGAATTGAGATAAGTACAAGAAAAATTAGAGAATCCTCTCTCTTTTTAAATAAGGTGCTTAAAGCAATTCCAATAAAAACTACGGAAAACAAATAGGGAATTAGGAATATTAGAACTAAACCTAAAGATGATCTAACTGGAATGTCAAAAATAAAATAGACGATTCCAATTTGTATTGGTAAAATAATTGCGAAAATTACTGAGTATAAAAAAGCTTTACCTAATAATACTGGAATGGTACCTCCAAAATGTAATAGTCTTGGGAAATTTAACCTTATAGTTTTGTCTTCTTGCCTAGAACCGTTTAAAATACCTATTCCCATTAAAAGCACCAATTGAATTATTAATGCTGTTAGCATGGGTATCATGTACGTTCCATACCCAGATGAAGTGTTGAATAAACTCCTTGATATTGTGTTTATGGGAGAATAATTTTCAGAGGCTTTATTAAATGTAATTCCTTTTGACAATTCTTTTTTGATGGAAATCCCTGCATTAAAATATCCCGTTGCAATTGTTATATCTCCTAATACCTTTTTGTAAAAAACCATATTGGAAGCATCAGAAAAAGTAGAAATTGTAGTTTGTTTACCACTTCTTAAGTCTTTTTCAAAATTTTTAGGGATGATTACGATTCCTTGTATTTTCTTTGAATAATAGGCATGTTTAGCTTCTTGAATATCGGAATATTTTGTTATGGTTTTAATTCCATCAGAAGTATTTATCATTTCAATGAAATCTCTACTTGTTTTGGTTGCATCCTGGTTTACTATAGCAACCGGAACTTCATGAACAACTTCGTTCGAATACACGTAGGTATAAACAAATAGTAAAATGATTGAGATAGAAAGGAATGTGCTAGTAACGGCTTTATCAGATTTAATAGAATCCCATTCAGTCGAAACAGTGTTCCAGAATGAAACTCTATTCTTATGATATTTTTTTATTAGTTTTTTCATTTTTTAAATTCGATGAAGAAATTCTCCTTTTAGAAATAATTTTTTCAATTTAAACCATCCAAATAAAATTGGTACTATGCATAGAAGTAGTAAAATCCCAATTGAATTTAATGAATAATAGACAGGAAAACCTCTTTGTGTTTGATCTAACAGAATATCAAAATAGTGTGTAAATGGAAAAATTTGACTCATCCATTGCATTAATAATGGCATTCCAAAAATTGGGAATGTTATACCTGAAAACGATAAACTTATAGCGGTAAATCCAGATCCAATTGTTAAAGCTTCTCTTAAACTTTTGCTAATTGCAATAAATAATATTGCAAAGGATTGGTTAGCTATAATAAGTAATACTAGCGCTATTAAAATTGAGAGTTTGTTGCCATACAATGGAAAATCCTGAAGTATAAACATACTAAAATACATTACTAAACCAACAAACAAAAACCATAAAGTATAGGGAAGTGTTTTACCTGTTAAAATAGTTATTAAATTTCCATTGCTAATTCTATAGAGTTGTTCTCCTTTATTATATTTTAAATCAGATCCAAAGCAGTAAATAGTTGTTAAAATCACAAATAATTGAAAAAACATGGTTATAAAACCAGTATTTAGATAATAGGAATAATTCGTATAAGGATTTGATAGCACGTGGTTACTAGCGCCAACAGATTGAAAGTTAACTTTTGCTTGGTGTAAATTTACACCCTGCTTTATTTGTTTCTGTATATTTATTCCTGCAGATAAGGTTCCAACCACTCTCTTAAAAGCTTTATTCTCTAAGCCTCCAGCTAAAAGAATACTACCATTGTATTGATTAACAACCGTTGTTTGTTTTCCTTGTCTTAAATCATTGCTAAAATTATGTGGAATGATTACTAAACCATAAACAATTCCTTCCTTTATTAATCGTTCTCCATCTATTGGAGAAGTAGGAGAGGCTTTAACCTTTAATTCGGGAGTTGCATTTAATTGACTAATTAAATTTCTTGAAATTGAAGATTGATCCATATCAACAACAGCAATGGGTAAATCGCGTACTACACCAACGCTGAGCAATGTGCTAAAAAATACAATTGAAACAAAAGGTAAAATAATTGCAAATAGGATTATGGTTTTATTAGCTAGTAATAATCCAATTTCACGTTTTGCTAAATGCCAAAAAGCTTTCATTTTAATTTTTGAATTGTGAATAATCAATTAACAGACTCATTCCAGGACGTAATTCATTCTCTTTTTCAATTGGCTGTGCTTTAATTTCAAAAGTGCGAATATCGAATTCACCAGTTGATTTTGTGGCATTCCAAGTAGCATAATTACCAAGTGCTGCAACATAATAAATTTTGAATGTTATCTCTTTGTTTTGTAAAGCAGGAACAGTTGCAATAAATTCTGAATTTTTCTTAAAATTATAAAGCATTGTTTCTTTCACATTAATTATAGCATAAGAATTGGATAGATCAACTAGATGAACTACTGGATAACCAGCAGGTATTAATTCTCCTTCTTCTGGTAAAAAATTTAATACTTCAGAATTAAGTGGAGCAATAATATTTTTTTCTTTTTTATAACTATCCAATTCAATTAAAACACCTTCTGCTTGTTTTACCAAAGCATTTGCCGCCTGAATGTCTTCTTTTCTTGCTCCACTAAGTGCCATTTGGTATTGACTATAAGCAGCCTCCTTATCTTTTAAAGAAACCTCTTTTTTTGCAAATAATTCATCTCTTTTTTGTTCTGAAACAACTCCGTCTTTAAATAAGTTTTCTATTCTTTGATATGTTTTGTCCATTACATGAGCAGCGGCTGAAGCTTTTTCATATATACTTTTTGCAGCATTTATTTGTTCAACTCTGGCTCCATTAGATGCTTTATTTTTTTGTGAATTAGCTGCATCTTTTGCTGCTAAAGCTTGCTTTTCTTTTGCATCAATCTCAGGACTTTCTAAGGTTGCAAGTAATTGTCCTTTTAGTACACTTTCACCTTCTTTAACTTCCATAGTTTTTAAACGAGATGGAATTTTTGCAGATAGGAATATTTCTTTAGCTTCAATTCTTCCTTGTAAAATAACGGTCTTAGGTTTAGTTAATAACCAAATTCCTGATAGTACTAAAATTGCTATAACTAGAATGCTAACAATTGATTTTATATAATTTGAATTTTTCATTTTAATATTAAATTTTGTTCAAGAAATTATCTGTTTTGTTTAGGCTAACCATTAATTCTCCGTAGGTTTTACTGTAATTATACAGTGCTTTTATTTTGAATAATTTTATTTGTGTTAATTTTAAAGTAGCATCAATAACTTCAAGTGAAGTGCCTGTGCCTTCTTCAAAAGCTCTGGTTCTCATATATTTTAACTTTTCAGCCAATGTAACATCAGTATTTAAACTATTGTATTGATCACGCTGTTTGTCTAATTCATTGTAAAGTTTTTCAGTATAAGTTAATAGATTTAGTTTTGCCTGTTTTTCGAGTTGTTGAACTTGTTCTACTTTATGTTTGGCAGCTTTAATTTTATGTTCCCTCTCAAAACCATTAAATAAATTCCATTTTGCTCCCACACCAACTAACCATTTAACATCAACTAAAGAAAGGTTGTCTTTCCATAAGGTATGTTTACCAAACAATGCAACTTTTGGAAAGTACTCGCTTGTTTCAATTTTTACACCAATTTTAGCAAGTTCTTTATTCTTTTCTAAGTATTTTAGTTGTTCATTTTCTTTAATCATTTCGTTTTGAAATTCAATTAAAGTAGATTGAAATGTTGGCTTAATAAAATTAGTTGAAGTTGTACTAAATTCTTTTCCTCCAATGAGGTTTTTAATTGCTGTTGTAGCTAAAGAAACATCCTTTTTAGCTGCTAATAATTCCCTATTTGCATTAGAAAGAGCAACTTTAGCATTTAAAGTCTCAACTTCGGGGATTATTCCGTTTTCGAACAGTTTTGTAGCATGAGCACTATGTAGTTCAATTGTTTCAAAAACTTTTTCGCGAAGCATTTCTGCTTCTTGCGCTAGTTTTAATTTGAAATAGTAATCTATTAATTGAATACTTAATGAGTTTTCTTTGATTTTATGAAGGGTTTCGGACAGTTCATAGTTTGTTTGAGCAGCTTTATTGGCAGCATTTATTTTTCCTCCTGCAAAAACGGGCCATTCAATATCTGCAGAAGCCATGCCTAAGTTTTGTTCTAATACTGTAAAATTCCAATCACCTAAAAGTGAAGGATCAGGAACACTTAATAATCCGCTTACCATTTGGCGTTGTTCATTTAAATCAACCTTAATGTCTTTTTCTAAGTGTGCGTAAGTTCCAGAAACGCTTAGGGAAGGGTAACGTAAACCTTTTACAGCCTTTTGCTCTTCTTTTTTGGAGTTAACTTCGTGTTGAGAGGCATTTAAATTTCCATTCTTTAAAAGCATAAGTTCATGTGCTTTTTCTAATGAAAGTTCCTGTGCATTACCAGATATAAATACAAGAAAAAATAGGAATGAAATCCTTTTAATTTTTGATTGTAAATCTAGCTTATAATTCTTTAAAATCATTTATTGTTCAATTTTTAAAATATTTAAAATGTTGTTTGTTAAGTAGGAAACATCATTGGTTGTAGGTTCTTCTATACCAAATAAGTTTATTTTTTTTAAATGAATAAAGTTCACAACGTAAACCAAAATGTGGTAATGAATTTGTAATAAACTTGTGTTTGGAGAAATCTCTCCTGTATTTAACCCAATTTTCTTTATGTTTTTTATGATTTCAATGCTGCGTTCTTTTAATTGATTTGGTAAAACAAAATTGTCATTATGAAGCAATTGATAGAAAAATTTTGAGGCTATTGGTTCATTTAATGCATAAATGAGTCTGTTTTGTATGAATGCTTGCAGTATGCCAGATATACTATTTGAGTTTAATTCAATTAGAAATTCTAATTCGCTGTTTAGAGAAGATACCTTGTCAAAATATAGTTCATCAATTAGTGCTTGTTTTCCACTATATATTCTGTAAAGATAGCCTCCGCTAACATCAGCATTTTTGGCAATCATTGCAATTGTAGTTTTTTCAATTCCAAAATCTACAATAGTTTTCATTGTCGCTGATTTGATTCTAACCAATTTATCTGCATCAATTTTACGCGCCATATTATTTCATTTAAATATATTTTGCAAATATATGAATAAACATTCATTCATTAATAAAAGATGTGAATTTTATTAATAAGAAATAATTGAAATTATTCAAGAAGTATTTTTAATGATATAGAAAAAGGGGAGAAATAAACTTTTGAAAGTATATTATAAAAAAAGCTGCCGTTAAAATTAATTAACGGCATTTTTAAAAAAGTTAATCTTGAAGAACACTTCTAGAAATCACAATTTTTTGAATTTCTGAAGTACCCTCATATATTTGGGTAATTTTGGCGTCACGCATTAATCTTTCTACATGGTATTCTTTAACAAAACCATATCCTCCATGAATTTGAACAGCTTCTACCGTTACAGCCATTGCCATTTCAGCAGCATACAATTTTGCCATGGCACTACTTAAGTCGTAATTGTTTCCTTGATCTTTATCCCAGGCAGCTTTTATACATAAATGACGAGCAGCTTCAATTTGAGTTGCCATATCTGCTAATTTGAAAGCAATTGCTTGATGCTTACTAATTTCTTTTCCAAATGCTTTTCGTTCTTTAGAATATTGTAGAGCTAACTCATAAGCTCCAGATGCAATACCTAATGCTTGTGAAGCAATTCCAATTCTTCCTCCTGAAAGCGTTTTCATTGCAAATTTAAACCCAAAACCATCTTCACCAAGTCTATTTTCTTTAGGAACTTTCACATCAGTAAACATTAAAGAATGTGTGTCAGATCCTCTAATTCCTAATTTATTTTCCTTGTTTCCAATTGAAAACCCTTCTGCTCCTTTCTCAATTATTAGAGCATTTATTCCTTTATGACCTTTTGAAACATCTGTTTGAGCAATTACGATATAAACACTTGCTGATCCTCCATTAGTAATCCAGTTTTTTGTACCATTTACTAAATAATGATCTCCTTTATCAATAGCAGTAGTTCTTTGAGAAGTTGCATCAGAACCAGCTTCAGGTTCACTTAAACAAAATGCTCCTATAATTTCACCTGTTGCAAGAGGCACTAAGTACTTTTGTTTTTGCTCTTCAGTTCCGTAAGTTTCAAGACCCCAACATACCAAAGAATTATTTACAGACATAACCACTGAAGCAGAAGCATCAACCTTAGAAATTTCTTCCATTGCTAAAACATAAGAGACAGTGTCTAAACCACTTCCTCCATATTTTGGGTCAACCATCATTCCTAAGAATCCAAGTTCTCCCATTTGTTTAATTTGATCAGCTGGAAACTGTTGATTTTCATCACGTTCTATAACTCCAGGAAGCAGCTCACTTTGTGCAAAATCTCTTGCAGCATCCCGAATCATTATTTGTTCTTCAGTTAAATTAAAATCCATAATTTGTATTAGTTTTAAGTAAATGTTTAATTTTTATCAAATATAAATCTTTTTTGATCAAAGTATTATTAAATGTGTAAAATGTTACAGTTCAAAATATTGTGAAATTTTTAATAAAAACCATGTGATTTTTGTAAAAATAGATCTTGAAATAATTATTCTAAAACCTATTTAAATCATGTTTCATAAAATTAAGATTTCCTATATTTGAGAAATTTTAAATTAATATAAAAATATTTAATATGACACAGATGTAACTCCCCTGAGGGGATGTATTTATAAGAATTGAGTTATAGAGAGTAGTTAGTTATCAAATTTAAAATTATACATAAATTAGAATGAAAGAATTATTAAATAAATACGAAAATAAAAAACCTGAAATTGTATTCCATTGGCAAGATCCAGAAACAGATGCTGAAGGTTGGACAGTTATAAATTCTTTAAGAGGTGGTGCCGCTGGGGGTGGTACAAGAATGAGAAAAGGATTGGATATGAATGAAGTACTTTCATTGGCAAAAACAATGGAAGTTAAATTTACCGTATCAGGTCCAGCTATAGGAGGAGCAAAATCAGGAATAAACTTTGATCCAAATGACCCTCGTAAAGATGAAGTACTTAGACGTTGGTATAAAGCTGTTACTCCATTATTAAAACATTATTATGGAACAGGTGGAGATTTAAATGTTGATGAAATTCATGATGTAATTCCAATGACAGAAGATTGTGGTGTATGGCATCCACAAGAAGGTGTTTTTAACGGGCACTTTAAACCAACGGAGGCTGAAAAAATTAATAGAATTGGTCAGTTGCGTCATGGTGTAATTAAAGTAATTGAAGACAAGCAGTTTTCTCCAGATTTATCCAAAAAGTATACCGTTGCAGATATGTTAACTGGTTATGGTGTTGCGGAGGCAGTAAAGCATTACTATAATATTTATGGAGGTGAGCTCAAAGGTAAAAGAGCAATTGTTCAAGGATTTGGAAATGTTGGTTCTGCGGCGGCATATTATTTAACTCAATTGGGAGCAAAAGTAGTAGGTATTATTGATAGAGAAGGTGGATTAATAAATGAAGCTGGTTATTCAATGGATGAAATAACGAAGCTATTTGTTGAAAAAGATGGAAATCAATTAAAAGCGGATAATATGATTCCGTTTAATGAAATAAACGAAAAAATATGGTCTTTACCTGCTGAAATATTTGTTCCAGCAGCAGCCTCTAGATTGGTAACAAAAGATCAAATAACAAAATTAATAGAATCAAACTTAGAAGTAATTTCTCCAGGTGCAAATGTACCATTTGCAGATAAGGAAATTTTCTTTGGACCAATTATGGAACATACAGATAATAAAACAACTTTATTACCTGATTTTGTTTCAAATTGTGGAATAGCGAGAGTATTCGCTTATTTAATGGAAGCAAAAGTAGAGCTTCCTATGAAAGATGAAGCTATTTTTAATGATACATCAAATACCATTAAAAAAGCACTTGAAAAAACGTTTGCTAAAAATAGTAGCAAACAAAATGTATGTAAAACGGCGTTTGAAATAGCGCTAAAACAATTAGTTTAATAAACAGTAATTATGGAATCACTCATTATTTTAATATTCATAGTAGGATATTTAGCAATTGCCTTAGAGCACAATTTAAAGTTAGATAAATTAATTCCAGCATTAGCCATGATGGCCATCCTTTGGGCATTAGTAGCATTCGGAATTGAAACTTTTCCTAATTGGTTTGATTCCGGAGCACATAAATTAGTTGAAGGTTTCTCAGAATTTGGACTTGCAGAAAAGCAACATTTACTTGAAGAAACCTTACTACATCATTTAGGTAAAACAGCTGAAATATTGTTTTTCCTATTAGGAGCAATGACCATTGTTGAAATAATTGATTACTTCGATGGTTTTGCTACCTTTAAATCTTATATAAAAACTAGGAGTAAGAAAAAATTACTTTGGATATTTGCGTTTTTAGCATTTATACTTTCAGCAATTATAGATAATTTAACTGCTACAATTGTTTTAATTTCTATCCTTCAGAAAATTGTAAAAGATAAAAATACACGTTTGTGGTTTGCTGGATTAATTGTTATCGCAGCAAATGCAGGAGGAGCTTGGTCACCAATTGGAGATGTAACAACAACAATGTTATGGATTGCTAAAAAAGTAACAACTGTTAAATTAATGGAGTATTTAATTATACCATCATTGTTATGTATGATCGTTCCAACTATAATTGCTTCATTTATGAAACCATTTCAAGGTAATATTGATAATGGAATTGAAGAAGAAAAAAAGGAAGAAAATAAATATGGCCCAGTAATGTTATATTTAGGATTAAGTGCCATAATATTTGTTCCAATATTTAAAACAATGACACATTTACCTCCTTATGTTGGTATGATGTTGTCATTATCTTTTATTGGAGTTTTTGCTGAAATTTATAGTCGTTCTCAATTTAGTATATCTAAAGTTTTAGAAGATGATGCTCATGATTCGGCTGGATATCACAGCCCTGTGCATAAATCATTGTCAAGAATTGAAATGCCAAGTGTATTATTTTTCTTTGGAATTTTAATGGCTGTAGCAGCTTTAGAATCATTAGGAATGTTATTTATTGGAGCCGAATCTTTGAAGACTATTATTCCAAACCTAGATGTTGTTGTGATGTTATTAGGTGTAGGGTCTGCTGTTGTAGATAATGTTCCGTTGGTTGCAGCAAGTATGGGAATGTTTCAAGATCCAATTGATAGTCCTTTATGGCATTTTGTTGCCTTTTCAGCCGGAACTGGAGGAAGTATGTTAATTATTGGATCTGCAGCTGGTGTTGTTGCAATGGGAATGGAAAAAATAGATTTTTTCTGGTACTTTAAAAAGATAGCTTGGTTAGCCGCATTGGGATTCATTGTAGGCTCCGTAGCCTTTATGGTGTTAAGATCCATATTATAAAAAATTAGCCCAAGTTA